>Ga0123519_10001089_pt1 | contig 47025 bp, 40 predicted proteins | sample YelNatPaOPRAMG02_FD_87396 | JGI IMG/M metagenome (GOLD analysis project Ga0123519, IMG submission 87396) | Hot spring microbial communities from Yellowstone National Park - Yellowstone National Park OP-RAMG-02 (version 2) | ecosystem: Environmental > Aquatic > Thermal springs > Hot (42-90C) ...
TTCAAATATTGATAGTGATATATTATGCGATTTTTCTGGAGATAAACTGAGTGGTAAAATAAAAATAGATGAATTTGATATATCAGATCTTAATTTAGAATACTTTTCATATAATCTTAAAGGAAAAGCAAATTTTATATTTAATCTTTCAGGAAAAATCACTGAACCTATAATTAGATTTCAGTATTTATTAAAAGATATTAATTGTAATAAAATAAAAGGCTATACTCAAGGCGAGGGTGAATATAGTGTTAAACAATATATTAAATTTAATGGGTTATTGAAAATTCCAGATTATTGTAAAGATGTGAAATATAATTTTAGTTTGTTTTATCCAGATAATAAAATTAATGTCAGAATGAATTTGACGCAATTGGATCTGAATTTATTTTTTAAGGATGTTATTCGAACCCCTTTATCGATTGAAGGTAAATACAATTGCTTATTAAATATAACAGGTGAGAAAGATAGCCCTGAATTGTATTTATTTTTTAAGAGTTATCAAAGCAAGTTTTTATCTAAGTATTGGACTGATAGTGAAATTCAGGCAAATATTTCTGTTCTTAGAACAGGAGATATAATTTATAAAATCTCTAATTCATTTTTTAAATCAGAAGACGAAGTAATATCTTTCGTATCTGATGATTGGAATACAGTTAAAAGAGTAAATATGAATAATCGATACGAAGGAACATATAATTTTAATGTAAATATTCAAAATTTTCAATATAATGGAAATGTAATTTTTGGTAAAACGAATTTATCTGGTAACTGGTTAAAAAATAACTCTTATATTTCAGTCGATACTGTTGTTGAATTGAATGGTTTTTGGATAAATCAACACATGTTTGAAAATAAAAAGTTTAAAATTAAATATGAATCGGATAAAAATAAAAAATTAGTTCTATTAGATTCATATCCAGGTGAAAATTATAGTTTTTCTGGCAGTATTGATTTTTCTGTTCAGAATATATTTAAGTTTAATGACATCAATATTAAATACAAAAACAATAATTTCCTTACTATTAATGGTGTTTATTGCAAAGATAAATCTAATATAATAATAAAAGGAGAGAAGTTTGGTACAGAGATAATAACAGAATTATCTGATTTGAAAGCGCCATTTAGTGGTATTTCAGACTTTATTTTTATATTAAAAGGTGATTTAAAATATCCTTATATTACAGGTATGATCAATATTGTATCAGGTGAAATTTATGGGTTGCATATAAGCAATATGAATATACATTGCAAATATAAGAATGGCATTCTTATTTTGGATAATATGAGATTAGTAGAATTGAGAGATGGGAAAGAAATTTTTGTAATTACAGGTGAAGGAAATATACCATTAAAAAAATATAATGAAAATATACCTGTTAATTTAACTGTAAAAATAGAGAAAGGTGATATTTCTATTCTGGAAAATTATTATGATTTGATATTAAAAGCGAATGGTAAAATAAGTGCGGAATTAAGTATTACAGGGACAATTTCTGATCCAGTGTACAAAGGTTTTATTGTGGTTAATAATGCTGATATTATAAGTAAGAAATATATAAACAGAATAAGTAATTTAGATGTAAATATAGAATTTACAAATAATAAATTAATGATTAATAATATTTCTGCAAATATAGGGAAAGGTAAAATAAAATCTGAAGGTTATATCTCATTTCTACCAATAGAATTTAATTCTTTGAATACAGAAACTATAAAATTCTTAAAAATAAACGATTATAATATAGAATTAAAAACAATAGGGAATAAAGGTATTAAAGTTTATATTCCGGAATTACCTATTCCGGCAAGCAGTTTAATTAAACAGGTTTCAGGAAGCCCATCCTTTGGTGAACTTCTATTATCTTTAAAATTAACAGGTAATGAAGATTACTCAAGATTAAACGGATATGTTCAACTTAATAATGGTCATTTCTCAATTTTGAAATCAAAAAGTTTTACTGATACAAAAACATTGACTGATATTTTAGGTGATCCAGTTGTAGATATTGAATTAAAACCGGGCATAAATACTTGGTACGAAAATGAATTAATGTCTATGAATATTATTGGCTCATTAAAAATTACAGGAAAAATATCTAATTTACTTGTAAATGGGAAAATAGAGTCCTATAAAGGAAATATTAACTATCTTGGAAGAATATATGATATAAAAGAATCAATATTCGAAGTTATTGATAATGAACTTTATTTTCAAGCAGAGGCAGAGACGAAAACAATATTTACAACAAAGAAATTAGTTAGTTCTCAAACAAAAAATAAAGAACAAACAATTAAGGACCTTTATGAAAAAAAAGAAGGTGTTTTACAGTTAATTATACCACGTGCACCAATAGAAAATGTCCAGACATATTTTAAATCGAGAGAAGATTTGGGGTTATCTCCTGAAAAAATCAGTGAATCAGCAGTAGCAGGTTTAATTAGTAACCTAACTCCGGAAGAACAACAGATATATTTAAGACAGCAGCTGATAAGATTATTTGATGCTTCACTTACTTCGCCTTTAGCTAGAAGAATATTACAAAGAATTGGTATTGATTCATTGAGAGCAGATTGGGATAGTGGTATTGAAGATATTAATAGGTTCAGTCAATCACAGTCATCTTCATTGTCAGAATATTTTTCAGGAATGCAGTATATACTTGAAAAAAATTTAGGTGATGTGAGTTTATTATATATATATACATTTGATAAAACAGAATATAAATTCGAACCAAGAGAAGAAATTCAGATTACTGTCCGATTAAGAAAAAATGTTTTATTAAGAACAACTTATGAATATCAAAATCCTTCAGGAGAGAAGGATAGGAGAGCAATAATAGAAGCATACTGGAGATTCGGTTGGGATACATATGGAATTAGAAATTAAAGTAAATATTAAAAAACCAATTTTCATATTAGTTCTTATATTTGGGATATTAAATCAATTATATGCACAATACATTACTGATGTTATTATAGAAGGGAACATAAATATTAAGGAAAAGGAAATAAGATCACAGATAAAAACACGTAAAAAAAGTATTTATAATGAAGAGAATTTGAAGGAAGATAAAGATAATATTTTTAAATTAGGTTATTTTGAAGATGTAACAGTTGTGGTTGATACAGAGACATATAAAGTAAAGTTTATAGTGAAAGAGAAACCTTATGTAAAAAAAATTGAATTTAAGGGGAATAAAAAAATTAAAGATAGGACCCTTAAGTCAGAATTATCTACAAAAGAAAAAGAATATTTGAATAGATTAAGTTTGGAAGAAGATAAAAATAAACTAGAAGAATTTTATAAGAACAAAGGATATATTTTTGTTGATATTAAATATGATATAATTTTAGATGAAATAACGAATCAGGCAAAAATAATATTTTTTATAATAGAAGGACAAAAAGTTACAATTGGTAGAGTAAAAATAGAAGGAACAAAAGCATACAAAGAAAAAAGAATATTAAAATTGATGAAAACGAAACAGAAAAAGGTATACAATGAAAAAACATTAAATGATGATATTGAAGAAATAAAAAAGTTCTATAAAAATAATGGATTTGAAAGCGTGAGCATATCAACCCCATTATTGACTTATAATGAACTAGGTAATTTGATGTATATAAATATAAAGATTGAAGAGGGGGAGAAATATAAGATAAGGTCAATTGAATTTTATGGAAATACTATTTTTTCTGATCCAGTTTTGTATAAAGTCCTCGTTTTGAAAGAAGGTATGGTTTATAATGAAGAAAAGTTAAATGAATCGAAGCAAGCAATAGGCGAATTGTATTCTGATAAAGGATATATAAGATGTGTTATTGAACCAGAACTAATACATAGCACTGAAACAAATAAGATGGATATAAAATTTAATATAATAGAAAATGGAATTGTTTATGTTGACCGTATTTATATAGAAGGATTATATTATACAAAAGAAAATGTTATCAGAAGAGAAATAATAATTAAAGAAAATGACCCTTTAAGAGCGTCGCAAGTAAGAAGAAGTTTAGAAAGAATATATAATTTAGGGTTTCTTGATGATGTAAATGTCGATATTCAACCAACAGGAACAACAAATTATGCTGATATCGTATTCAGTATTACAGAAGGGAAACCAGGGATGGTTTCTATGGGTGCCGGATATTCTTCTGTTGATGGATGGGTCGGTCAAATGCAAGTGTCACATTTAAATCTATTTGGACGTGCCCAGCGATTGAGTTTATTATGGGAATTTGGTGGTAGAAGACAGAATTATGAGATAAATTGGACAGATCCATGGTTTTTAAATAAACAGATGTCTTTTGGTGTAAGTATATATGACCTTATACGACAGAGAGCATTAGGAGTAAATCCAGATGCTTATAAAGAACATCGTCAAGGAACTGATTTACGTGTTGGTCCAAGATTATCGGAATATCTATCTTTACTTTTTACTTTTTCTTTTGAAAAAGTCAGAATTTATGAAGTTCAAGACCCAAGTTTAAAAGAACAAACGACATTGAGATCAACACTTGTTAGTCAAATTATCTATGATACAAGAGATAATATTTTTAATCCAACACGAGGAAACAGAAATTCTATTTCTGTTCAATTAACAGGAGGTCCACTTGGTGGTGATGTGCATTATTATCAACCTATTTTGAAGACAAGTTGGTTTTTTCCTACTTTCCTAAAACTAACATTTTCAGCTAATGCTAATATAGCATTCATAGAACCATTGTCAGGTTATGGTTATCAACTTACCAGTTATGATAAGTTTCATATTGGTGGACCTGATACAGTTAGAGGATATTCGTATCAAGAACTTGGACCTACAGATGGTGGCACAATTATGTTTGTTGGGAATATTGAACTTAAATTACCGATTGCTACAGAGAAAAAGCAGACTATTTTACAAGGAGCAATATTTTATGATGTAGGTTCTACATGGTCAAGTATAGACGATGTGAATTTAAATATAGGTGCTACTGATGACTGGAAATACAATCATAAATGGGATAATTTGATGAAATCAGGTGTTGGATTCGGGTTTAGGTTTACCATACCTGCTTTTCCAGTGAGATTCGATTTTGGTTGGGCATTACAGCCTACTATAAGTAGTAAACAACCAGAATTCTATTTTACAATAGGACAGATATTTTAAAAATGAAAGTGTTTTTTTATTTTGTTAGAAAAAATTTATTATGTATAGGATTATTTTTTTTATTATGTGATACTGTTATTTGTATAAAATTACCTTTAGAAACATCAGGCGGCGGAGCTTCTTTTGGTTTTGTTGATATTAATAAGATACTTAATGAATATGATAAAGTTGCTGAATTAAAATTAGAGTATAGTAAACTATCCGAGGATAGAAATAGAGAACTTGAAGCAAAGAAAAAAGAAATAGAAAACCTTGAAATTGAGATAAAAAATCTACAAAATGAAATTCGTGATATCAGAAAAGGAATAGAAAATTTAGAATCAGTAAATTTGGCAATTTCAACAACACAATCAATTGTTGTTATCTCAACTGAAATAAAAAATATACAGGATAATGTCTCTTTCCAGATTACTTCTTCATATACAGTTTCTGAAATGATAACATCAACAAGTGTTATTACTGATCAGAGTTTAATGAAACGAATTTATCATCAAAGGCAATTTAATAATCAGCAAGTTTCTACTGATACATATAATAGTAATATTGAAAATGTATCATTCTCATCAGCAAATATATCTGACCAAATTAAAGCAAAACAAAAATCTCTTATTGATGCAGAAAATAATTTAGCACAAAAGACCGCTATATTTAATGCTAAGAATAATGAATTTGAGAATAGGAAAAAAGAAGTTGATAAAGAACTGAAAGAATTTGATCACAATAATACTTTAAAAATACTTGGAGAAATATATAAAATTATCGAAGAAATAGCAAAGGAGGAAAATATTTCTATTATTGTTGATAAGTCTAATATTTTATATGGATTATCAGGAATTGATTTAACTGATAAAGTAAAAGAAAGATTACAAGGAAAATAAAGAATGGAGTAAATTATGGAAAAAAAATATTCTTTAAGTGAAATAGCAGAACTGGTATCAGGAACAGTTGAAGGTGACAAAGATATTATTATAAAAGGTATATCTTCGTTAGAGGATGCAAAAGAATCAGACATAGTTATATTTTATGATTTAAAATTAATTAATGAGTTACTTAATTCAAAATGTAGTGCTTTGATAATTCCTGAAAATGTTCGAAGTAATGTTATAGTAAATAGTAAAATAACAAAGTCTAAGATTATAGTCAAAAATGCTCGTATTGCCTTAAAGAAAGTACTAGATTTATTTTATGGTGACAAAGAACAAAGTGCTTTTCAAGGGATAGATAAAACATCTATAATACATCCTGAATCCAGGATAGGGAAAAATGTTAATATAGGAGCATATGTCGTTATTGAGAAGAATGTCACTATTGATAATGATGTAATCATATATCCATTTTGTTATATAGGTATGAATGTTAAAATAGGTAAGAAATGTATACTATATCCCAATGTATCCGTGTATAAAGATACTATTATAGGAGATAATGTAGTAATACATTCTGGTACAGTAATCGGTTCAGATGGGTTTGGATATGTAACTTTAGAAAAAGAGCACATGAAAATATTGCAGGTAGGTATTGTTGAAATAGGAGATAATGTTGAAATAGGAGCAAATGTTGCTATTGACCGCTCAACATTAGGGAAAACAATTATTGGTTCAGGAACAAAAATTGATAACTTAGTTCATATTGCGCATAGTGTTCAAATAGGTAAAAATTGTTTGATTGCCGGACAGGTTGGTATTGCCGGTTCAGTTAAAATTGGAAATAATGTAATGATGGGTGGACAGGTTGGTATTGCAGATCATGTCAATATTGGAAACGATGTTAATATAAGTGGGCAAGCTGGAGTAATTGGAGATATAAAGAGTGGAATGACTGTTTCGGGTTTTCCAGCAAGGCCAATAAAAGAATTTTTGAAAGCACAAGCAACTTTATACAAATGGCTAAACAAAAAACAATTGCAAAAGAAATAGTTTTTTCTGGTAAAGGATTACACACAGGTAATTTAGCGGAAGTCAAATTAAAACCGGCTTTACCTAATACAGGAATAAAATTTGTTAGGGTTGATGTCGGTAAAAAACCTGTTGTGATTCCTGCTAACTATAGAAATGTTAAAGATGTTAAACGAGGAACTACTCTTGGAATAGATAATGTAGTTGTTTGTACTGTGGAACACATATTATCTGCGTTACACGGGTTAGAAATAGATAATATAGAAATAGAACTTAATAATAATGAACTGCCTATTTTTGATGGTAGCGCTATTGAGTTTGTTAAATATATATTGAAAGCAGAGATTGTGGAACAGAATTGTGAACGAAAATATATAGTTATTAAAGAGCCAATAATTTATAGTGGCAGTAATAACTTAACAGAGATAAAAGCGTATCCGTCTGATAAATTAGTTATAGATTGTTCTATTCAATATGATCATCCTATTGTTAATAAGCAAGAATATTGTTTTGTTTTTAATACAGAAAATTTCATAAATTTAATTGCACCTTCAAAAACTTTTTGTTTTGATTTTGAAATAGAAACGATACGGAAAAAAGGGTTAGCAAAAGGAGGTGGTTTGGAAAATACAATAGTTATAGGTTTAGATAAAATTCACAATGAAAATAAATTAAAATTTAAAGATGAGTTTGTTAGACATAAAATATTGGATTTTTTAGGAGACATTTATTTATTAGGATATCAATTGAAAGCACATATAATTGCAGTGAGAACAGGACATCAGCATAATATAAATTTTGCAAAAAAAATTGCTGAAAGGAATTTATTAAAAAATGAGTAAAATTGAACTTGATTTTGAAGGTATTAAGAAGGTTATTCCTCATCGTGAACCATTTTTAATGATTGATAAAGTGATAGTAGATGAGGATAACAAAAGTGCTTTTGGTTATAAATTTCTGACAGGAAAAGAAAATTTTTTTAGTGGACATTTTCCTGGTAATCCAATTATGCCCGGAGTACTTGTTATCGAATCAATGGCTCAAACAGCATGTGTTCTATTTCTTTCAAAACCTAATTTGATGAGTACACTACCATATTTTATGATGATAGAGAAAGCAAAATTTAGAAAACCAGTTTTACCTGGTGATACACTTGAGCTGAGAGTGCAAGTTATTCACGAGCGAGAACGTAATGGTAAGGTACGTGGCGAAGCATATGTGAATAATAAATTAGTTGCTGAATCAGAATTTATGTTTATGCTTGTTAAGAAATAAAAAATAGAAATATGATACATAAAACAGCTATTATTAACCCAAAAGCAGAAATTCATCCATCAGTTGAGATAGGTCCTTATGCTATCATTGGAGAAAATGTAATTATAGAAGAAAATACTATAATTGGAGCATATTCATACATAGAATATGCACATATAGGTAAGAACTGTAAAATAGCTCAAAGTGTATGTATTGGAACAGCACCCCAAGATTTTAAATATAAAGGAAATGTTACTTATGCTATTATTGGTAATAATTGTACAGTACGTGAATTTTCAACAATACATAGAGGTAGTTCGACAGAGAAAACCCTAGTTGGGGATGGATGTTATCTAATGGCATATTCACATATCGGACATGATTGTTGTGTTGGAAAAGAGGTAATAATGGCTAATGTGGCTTCTTTAGGAGGTCATGTTTATGTCGAAGATTATGTTGTTTTCGGTGCATTAGCAGCTGCACATCAGTTTGTTAGAATAGGTAAATTATCTATGATAGGTGCAGGATCTATGGTTACATTAGATGTTACCATATATGCTTGCTTGTGGTGACCGTGTAAAATTATATGGACTGAATTTAGTGGGATTGAAGAGAAGAAAGTATTCTGATCAGGTATTAAAAAGATTAAAAGATGCCTACCGTATACTATTTTTATCAAAGAGACGTCTTTCCGATGCATTAGATTATTTAGAATCTATAAATCAAAATAATGATGAGAATATAACTCATTTGATAAATTTTATTAGGAACACAAAACGCGGTATTTGTAGACCCAATATAAGTTCAGTTTAATAAATTAGGCTAATTTATGATTTTAGAAAAAAAAATAGGTTTAATCGCTGGCAAAGGTAGATTCCCATTATTAGTTTCAACAGAATTAAAGAAATTGGGTAGAGAAATAGTTGCTGTCGGATTTATAGATATAACTGATAAAAAAATAAAAAATTATGTAGATAGAATTAAATGGTTGAAATTAGGACTATTAAAACCAATTATTGAATATTTTAAAGAAAATGATATAAAAAAAATTATTGTTGCAGGATTAATTAAACATACATATATTTTTGATGATATTCTTGATGACCTTGCAAAGAAAATATTTGCACGTATTAAAGATAATAGAGCAGACTCTATATTGAATGGTATAGCAGAAGAATTCCTTAAAGAGAATATAGAATTATTTCCAGCAATAGATATTTTAAAAAATCATGTAGCCGACAAAGGAGTAATGACAAAAAATTTTCCTAATGAAAAGCAGTTAATTGATATAGAATTTGGATATGATATTGCTAAACATATAGCACAATTTGATATAGGACAAACAGTGGTAATAAAAAATAAATCTATAATAGCAGTTGAAGCAATGGAAGGAACAGATAAATGTATTTTGCGTGCAGGAAAATTAGTTGGTCCTAATACAGTTATAGTAAAAGTATCAAAACCTCAACAAGATTGGCGTTTTGATGTTCCAGTCGTTGGCTTACATACAATTGAGGTAATGAAAAAAGTTTATTCAAAAGTTATAGCTCTCGAATCACAGAAAACAATTATAGTTGACAAAAAAATGGTAATAGAAAAAGCAAATAAATATGGAATTATTATTGTAGGGATATAATTATGAAAAAAATAAACATTGCTGTAATTGGTGTTGGAAATTTAGGACAACATCATGCAAGAATATATTCGGAATTTGAAGATGTTAATTTAGTTGGTATTGTTGACATTAATAAAAATCAATTAGATAAAGTTTCAAACCAGTTGAAAGTGAAAGGATATACGGATTATCATGATATTTTAGATAAAGTTGATGGTATTTCAGTTGTTACTACAACAGATTCACATTACCAGATCAGTAAAGATATAATTTCAAGAAATATAAATTGTTTAGTTGAAAAACCTATTACAATGAATTTGAAGGAAGCAGAAGAATTAATAGTATTAGCTCAACAGAAAAAAGTAATATTACAGGTTGGTCATATAGAAAGATTTAATCCTGCTGTAATCGAATTGCAGAAATATATAAAAAACCCTAAATTTATTGAAGCGAACAGATTAGGAATCTATGATCCACGCGTAAGTTATATAGGTGTAGTACTGGATTTAATGATACATGATTTAGATATAGTACTTTATTTGGTTGACTCAAAGGTTCAGAATATTGAGTCACATGGAACAAAAGTTTTTTCTGCTCATGAAGATATAGTTAAAACACGTTTATGGTTTGAAAATGGATGTGTTGCTGACTTAACAGCATCAAGAATTTCAACAGGTAGATATCGTAAATTAAGAATATTTCAACCTGACTCCTATATTTCTCTTGATTATATGAATCAGAGGATAAAAATATATCGTAAGAAAAAACCTGTAGTTACAAATATGGATGATATTGAAATAATACGTCCAAAAATTACAAAAACGGAACCACTAAAACTTGAATTAAGACATTTTATAAATTGTATCAAGGAATATAGAAAACCAATTGTAAGTGGAGAACATGGCAGAGATGCGTTGGCATTAGCATTAGAAATACTTAATAAGTTGAAGAGATATGAATAAGGAAATATTTATCTCAGCTGGCGATATATCAGGTGATTTACATGCTTCAAACTTGATATCAGCAATAAAAAAGTATGATAAAGATATAACTGTTACTTCATTAGGTGGATATAGACTTGCTTCTGTATGTGATAATTTCTTATTTAATCTTGTAGATTTGAATGTTCACGGTTTTTGGGAACCAATAAAACAATATTTTAATTTGAAAAAAGTTTTTAATTCTAAAGTAGTTACTTACTTAAAGAAAAAAAAACCTAATCTATTAATTCTTGTAGATTATTATGGATTTAATATAAAAATAGCAGAATTTGCTAATTCATTAAATATCCCAGTATATTATTTTATTAGTCCACAAATATGGGCGACAAGATACAATAGAATAAAGAAAATAAAAAAGTATATTAAACATATGTTTGTAATATTTCCTTTTGAAGAAGTAATTTATCGTAAAGAAAATATACCTGTCACATATGTAGGTCATCCTTTACTTGATATTATACCTGAAATAGATAATTTTTCAGATTTTAATACAGAAACTTATAAAATAGGATTGTTCCCAGGAAGTAGAAAATCTGTTATTAAATGGAATTTACCGATAATGGAAAAAACAGCGAAAATAGTTGCCAAAGAAATTAAAAATACACATTTTTTTATAATTGGTTTGTCTAATTTAAAAGAATCTTATGAAAAATCATCATTAGAAGTATTATATGATGTTGATTATGATACTAGAAAACAATTGAATTTAGCATTGACAGTAAGTGGAACAGTGAGTTTAGAAAATGCATTATTAGGAATACCAATGATAATTATTTATCATTTACCTTGGTTAATGTATTTTTTTATAAAATCAATTATACAAGTTTCAAACATAAGTATTACAAATATTCTTGCAAACAAACAAATAACTCCTGAACTTATCCAACACAATGCTACCCCAGAAAATATTTCTAAATTAATAATAAGTTGGTTAAAAAATCCTGAGATAATGATGAATATAAGAAAAGAATACATTAAATTGAGGACAATATTAGGTGAAAAAGGAGCAATAGATAATACCGCAAGAATAATTACTAATCTATTATCATGATTTATAAACGATTATTTGACTATTACCGACCTTATTTAAATCGTTTTGTTTTTGCAATGATATGTATGATACTCAGTTCTTTAATAATTGCTGGGTCGAGATTACTTTTAAAACCGTTAATTGACGATGTATTTATAAATAAAAAAACAACAATATTATATTTAATTATTATAGGTATTGTGATATCATATTTTATACTTGGTATTTTGTCATATGCAAAAAATTATTTAATGACATATATAGCACAACAGATAATTATGAATATAAGAAGTAATATGTATCACCGTCTACAATATTTATCACTTGATTTTTATTCAAAAGGCACTACCGGTGAAATTATGTCAAGAGTTACCAATGATGTATCATTATTACAGAATGTGCTAACACGGGCACCAGCAGTTATTATATGTGATGGGTTAACAATTATATGTTTGATATTTCTTCTTTTTTACTTACGTTGGAATTTAGCAATTATTTGTATTACTATTTTTATATTTTGTGCTATTCCATTAAATATATTTAGTAAACGAATGCGGAATCTATCTTTAATTAGTCAACAAAGAATTGCTGATTTATATTCTCATTTACAAGAATCATTAACAGCAATAAATATCACAAAAGCATTTAATCGTGAAGCAACAGAAATAGAACGATTTAATAAAACGAATAAAGATTTTTATAAAATTATGATGAGTTTTACAAGAATTGATGCGAGATCATCTCCAATAATTGAGTTTATAGGTGCACTGGTTGTAGCAATAGTTGTTTATTTTGCAGCAAATGATGTTGTGAAAGGAAACTGGACAACAGGTTCTTTCTTTACATTTATTGGTATTGCGTTTTCAATTTATCCGCCACTAAAAAATATTATACAATTGAACCCTCAAATACAACAATCAATATCTGCAATAGAACGTATTTTTAATTTATTGGATACAAAAACACAAGTTATTGAATTACCAGGAGCTTATAAAATAAAATCTTTTGAAAACGAAATTAAATATGAAAATGTAACATTTGAGTATAAATCTGGTCATAAAGTGTTAAAGAATATAAATTTAAATATTAAATTGGATGAAGTAATAGGTATAGTCGGACCTTCTGGTTGTGGAAAAACTACATTAGCACATTTGTTATTAAGATTTTACGATCCAACGGAAGGAGCAATATATATTGATGGACATAATCTTAAAGAAGTTGAATTGAAATCATTACGAGAACAAATTGGAATAGTTACTCAAGAAACAATACTTTTTAATGAGTCAATAAAATATAATATTGCATACGGTAAAGAAAATGCTACTGATGAAGAAATTATAAATGCTGCTATTGCTGCAGATGCACATGATTTTATTATGAAAAAATTATCTAATAAATATGATACTATTATAGGTGAAAGAGGAGTAATATTAAGTGGCGGAGAAAAGCAACGTATTGCAATTGCACGTGCGATAATAAGGAATCCTAAAATACTAATTTTAGATGAAGCAACAAGTTCTCTTGATGCAGAATCAGAAAAAACTATTCAAGAAACTCTTGAAAAATTAATAAAAGGGAAAACAGTTCTTATGATTGCACATAGATTATCAACTGTAAAAAAATGTAACCGTATAGTTGTTATTGATGAAGGTTGTATTGTTGATATTGGAACACATGATGAACTTCTTCAAAAAGAAGGTATTTATAAAAGATTACATAATTTACAATTAATCTAACTTGTAAATTATGCTATTAAAACCTTACCTGAACGTAAACACGAGGTACATACATATTTATAAATTTTTTTGCCATCTAAAATGATGTGCTTTTTCTGCAAATTTGGTCTAAAAACTCTATTTGAACGCTTTTTTGAGTGACTAACTGTTTTACCGGAATGTGGCTTTTTACCGCAGATAATACATTTAAATGCCATATGTTCCTCCTGAAAAATCATTGTATATATTTTATTAAATATCAATTTTATTGTATAATATAAAACTTAAAGGTTATTTAATTTACTAAAAATTAATAGTAAAGTCAAATTATGATTAATTTAGATAATCCAATTAAATACTTAAAAGGGGTCGGACCAAAAAAATCGTTATTGTTTAATAAACTTAATATATTTACGATTCGTGATTTATTAACTTATTATCCAAAAGAATGGATTGATAGGAGGGAGATTAAAAAAATAGCAGAAGTAAGAGATGGAGAATATGCTGTTATATTTGGTAAAATAGAATTAATTGATGTTATTATTCTTAATCAGAAGCTATCTGTTTTTAAATCAGCTATAACTGACCAAACAGGTGTAATATACGCCATACAATACAAAAAACATAGTTATTCTTATGATGTTTTTAAGAAACTTAAGACAGATTTCAAATTGAAAAATAAAGTATTGATTTATGGAAAAGTTACAACAGATTTTGGACTTAAACAAATTACAATTGAAGATTATAAGATTATAGAAGATGATATACAAGAAAATGAGGAGTTTACACAAATTATTCCTGTTTACCAACTTACAGAAGGAATAAATATGAAATTTATTCGTAATGTAGTTAAACAGGCAATTGATGAATATGCAAAATATTATCCGGAAATACTTACAGATAGTATAAGAAAAAAATATAATTTAATTCCAATATATGACGCAATCAGAAATATACATTTTCCTAATGATTTTATTCAAAAAGATTTAGCCAAAAGAAGATTATCATTTGATGAATTATTGGTATTAGAAATTGCAATGTTAATATCCAAAAGACAAATCAATGAAAAGAAAAAAAATAGAACTTATGAAATTAAAAAAAATTTACTTTTACCTTTTAAAGAAAATCTTGGTTTTACATTTACTAAAGCACAAAAAAGAGTAATAAATGAAATTTTCAGTGATTTAAAGAAACCTACTCCTATGAACCGTTTATTGTTAGGTGATGTAGGATCAGGTAAAACAGTTGTAGCGCTTAGTGCAATATTGTTAGCAATTGAAAATGGATTCCAAGTTGCTTTTATGGCACCTACAGAAATCTTAGCAGAACAGCATTACTATACAATTAATAACTTTGTTGATAAACTTAATATAAGAATAGAGTTATTAACAGGTGCTATTTCAACAAATAAAAAAAAGGATATCGTTAATAGAATTTTATCTGGAGAAATAGATCTTGTAATAGGAACACATGCACTTATAGAAGAAAATATTAAATTCAGGAATTTAGCACTGATAGTGATTGATGAACAACATAAATTTGGTGTAATTCAAAGGCAAAAACTTAGAAATAAGGCATTTTCACAATTGAATTCATCTGTTCCGGATATGTTAATAATGACAGCAACACCGATACCACGTACTTTTGCGTTAACTTTATATTATGATTTAGATATTTCTATTATAGATGAGTTACCTCCAGGTCGTTCTGTGGTTCATACAGAACATGTAGATGAAAATACTGCATATGAATTTACTAAAAAGGAAATTAATGCGGGGCATCAAGCTTTTATTGTTTTCCCTCTTATTGATGATTCTGATATACTTGAATTGAGGTCAGTATTGAAAGAAGGGAAAAGGCTTATTGAGAATGTGTTTAAAAATTATCGTGTTGGTATTTTACATGGAAGGATGCGAGGTAAACAAAAAGAGAAAATTATGATTGATTTTAGGGATAAGAAATATGATATACTTATAACAACGACTGTTATTGAGGTTGGAATAGATATTCCGAATGCAACAGTTATGGTTATCCATCATGCTGATAGGTTTGGACTAGCAACTTTGCATCAGTTACGTGGTAGAATAGGAAGGAGTAATTATCAGTCAACTTGTTTTATTTTAGGTTCACCTAAAACAGAAGAAGCAAAAAAAAGATTTGAAATATTTACTTCAACTACTGATGGATTCAAAATTGCAGAATCTGATTTGGAGTTAAGAGGTCCGGGTGAATTTTTCGGAACAGCACAGCACGGTCTATTAAAATTAAAAATAAGTAATATTTTGACTGATATTGAGATAATTGAATTAGCGAGAAAATGTGCATCTGAATTGTTAGAAAAAGATAAATTTTTAAAGTTACCGGAACATTATAATTTAAGAAAAGAGTTATTAAATTTATACAGTGAAAAACTTGATTTACCACGGACCTTATAGTCGGGTCAATATAATTTGACAAAAACATAAAATTTATATACAATCAATATATGAAAGAAAAGAAAAATATTGCAGTATATCCTGGTACTTTTGATCCACCAACATATGGTCATTTAGATATCATCAAACGAGCATCAAGTATTTTTGATAAAGTTATAATTTCAATCAGTGCCGACTCTGTAAAAAATACTACATTCTCAATAAAAGAAAGAGAAGAAATGTTAAGAGTAATAACAAGAGAGTTAAAAAATGTGGAAGTAACATCGTTTAAAGGGTTATTGGTTAATTTTTTAAAAAATAAAAAATCAAGAATTATAATTCGTGGATTAAGAGCAGTTTCTGATTTTGAATATGAGTTTCAATTGGCACTAACAAATAGAAAATTAGATAATTCTATAGAAACAGTTTTTTTTATTCCTGATGAGACATATACTTATCTATCTTCAAGTCTAGTTAAGGAGATAATAAGATTAAATGGTAATATAGATAAATTAGTTCCACCAATAGTTAAATTCTATTTAGAAAAAAAATTAAAAAAAACACTTGACAATTATAATTAAATCTGTTAAATAATAACATTTAGAATATGAATACAAAAACAATAGTACCATTAAAAAAACTTGGGAATCTGTTAGTTGATGTTGGAATTATAACACAGGAACAACTTGACGAAGCGTTAGAAATACAAAAACAATATGGAGGAAAATTAGGACAAATATTACTTCAACTTGGATATGTTACTGAAGAAGTATTATTAACATTTCTTGGTAAACAAGCAGGAATGCAATTTATTTCTTTGCAAGAATATGGAACTATTCCTGAAGATGTAATACAATCTGTTCCAGAATGTATTGTTAGACATCAAGGGATTGTTCCTATATCAAAGAAAGGAAATACTCTTACAATAGCGATGTCAGATCCTTTTAATGTGTTCGCAATTGATGATTTAAAACTTATGACAGGTTATGACATAAATGTTGTAATTGCTCCTGAAAAAGAAATAAAGGCTGCTATTGAAAAATACTATACAACAAAAGGTTCGATTGAAGATGTCCTTAAGGATATTGAAAAAGTTGACGACACTAGTTTAGAGGTTGTTAAAGAAAAAGAAATTAGTACAGATGTACTTAGTTTAGAACAGCAAGGAAATGAAGCTCCGGTTATTAAATTAGTTAATTACATCCTTTCATCTGCAATTAAATCAAAAGCAAGTGATATACATATTGAACCATATGAAAAAACATTAAGAGTAAGGTTTAGAATTGATGGGGTTTTACATGAACAACAAGCACCACCTAAGAAAATGCAGGCTGCTATTGTATCAAGAATAAAAATTATGTCAAAACTTGATATATCTGAACATAGATTACCTCAAGATGGTAGAATAAAAATAAAAGTTGGTGATAGAGAAGTTGATTTACGAGTTTCAATTGTCCCGACAGCATTTGGTGAAAAAGTAGTTATGAGAGTATTAGATTCATCTGCATTATGTGTGGATATTAGTAAACTCGGATTTGAACCGGAAACAATGGCTATTTTTCAGAAAAACATAAAAGCACCATACGGAATTATACTTGTTACAGGACCTACTGGAAGTGGTAAATCAACAACATTATATTCAACTTTAATAACAGTTAATCAACCTGATGTAAATATAATGACAATTGAAGATCCTGTAGAATTTGTTGTTGAAGGGATTAATCAGGTTAATGCTAGGTCAGATATTGGATTGACTTTTTCTGCTGGACTAAGAGCATTTTTGAGACAGGATCCGGATATTATAATGGTTGGTGAAATACGTGATACGGAAACAGCAGAAATAGCTATAAATGCCGCACTTACAGGACATCTCGTTTTTTCAACTTTGCATACAAATGATGCTCCAGGAGCAGTAACAAGATTAACAAATATGGGTATCGAACCTTTTCTGATAACATCGACTGTAATAATGGTTGTAGCTCAACGTTTAGTAAGAAAAATTTGTAATCAGTGTAAAGAACCTTATGAAATACCTGTTGAACATGTGATTCCTTTAGGAGTAAATCCTGAACAATTAAGAGGTGCTAAGAAAATAACATTATATCGTGGGAGAGGATGTGAAAATTGTTCAAAGGGTTATAGAGGGAGAATAGGTATTTATGAGGTATTAGAAATGAATGATGAAATAAGAGAATTAATACTTGAACGAGCACCATTACATATTGTCAGACAAGTTGCCCGAAAAACAGGTATGATGACATTAAGAGAAAGTGGGTTAAGAAAATTACTTGCAGGGATAACAACTGTTGAAGAGGTATTAAGAGTTACTACTCTTGATGAACCAATTACATAAGGAGAAAATATAAATGGCTAATGGAATTATAAATATGCAAGATTTATTGTTTCTTATGATAGAAAAAAAAGCAAGTGATTTGCATATAACATCCGGACTTCCTCCAATGTTAAGAATTGATGGAGAATTGGTTCCAACTCAATATGATAAATTAACACCAGATTTATGTCAGAGATTAATTTATTCATTACTAACAGATTCACAAAAAGAAAAATTTGAAGCAAATAATGAGTTAGATTTATCATTTGGTATAAAAGGTGTAGGAAGAATAAGAATGAATGTATTTAGACAACGAGGTTCAGTTGCTGCAGCATTGAGGTCAATACCCAATAAAATACCGAATTTCGAAGAATTAGGTTTACCTGCTATAGTTTATGAAATAATGAAATTACCAAAAGGACTTGTTCTTGTTACTGGTCCAACAGGCAGTGGTAAATCAACAACATTGGCTTCTATGATTGATTATTTGAATGAACATAGGCATTCACATATTATAACAATAGAAGATCCAATTGAATATGTACATTTACATAAAAAATGTATGATAAATCAGCGTGAAATTGGAACTGATAGTATTAGTTTTCCTAATGCATTAAAATATGTATTAAGAGAGGACCCAGATATAATTCTTATCGGAGAAATGCGTGACTTAGAGACAATACAAAGTGCATTAACTATTGCTGAGACAGGACATTTAGTTTTTGCAACCTTACATACAACTGATGCTCCATCTACTGTTAATCGTATTATAGATGTATTTCCACCACACCAACAACCACAAATAAGATCACAGTTATCATTTACATTACAGGCAGTCCTGTCACAACAACTTCTACCACGAATGTCTGGCTCAGGACGTGTTTTAGCATGTGAAGTGTTAATAGTTACACCAGCAATTCGTAACTTAATAAGAGAAATGAAAATCGAACAAATATATATTGCAATGCAGACCGGAGGTAAATACGGAATGCAAACTGCAAATCAAGCACTTGCTGATTTGTATTTACGTAGACAGATAAGTTATCAAGAAGCATTAATGAGGACAACTGATGTTGATGATTTGAAACGATTACTACAGAAAGAAATATCTATAAAAACTTAAAATAAATTTTTTATGTTAATAAAAGGAGTGTGAAAAATAGTGGCTCAATTCAGTTATCGTGTAAGAAATACATCAGGTGGTATTTTAGAAGGTGTAATAGACGCTAATGATATACGTAGTGCAATGGATAAACTACGTAGTCAACGGTATACTATTATTGAAATTAATGAACAGAAAACATCAAGCATAATAAAAGTAATAGGGTCATTATTGCCTTTCGGAAAAGGTGTAAAATCTTCCGAATTAGCATTGTTCTCAAGACAACTTTCAACATTAGTTTCTTCGGGTGTTCCTATTGTTCAGGGATTAGCAATAATCGAAGAGCAAATAACAAGTGCCAATTTTAAGAATGTATTAGCAGGTTTAAAACAAGATATAGAAGGTGGAGTATCTATTGCTGATGCAATGAAAAAATATCCTGATGTTTTTTCTGAACTTTATGTATCAATGATTTCTGCTGGTGAAGTTGGTGGTATACTGGATGCTATATTAGAAAGATTAGCAACATATTTGGAATCAGCAGAAGCATTAAAAGGCAAAGTTAAAAGTGCAATGACTTATCCGATTGTTGTCGCTATTATAGCAGTAGGAGCAACAATATTCTTGCTTTTGGGTGTTATTCCACAATTTGCTAATATTTTTAAGGACCTCGGTGCAAAATTGCCTTTACCAACACGAATATTACTTTTTGTGGCTGATATTTTGAAAAGATATTTTACTGTAATTTTTTCTGTACCAATAATATTGTTTTTTGTTTTTAAACAGTTATATAAAAAAAGTGAATCATTCAGATACAGGGTTGATGAAATTAAGTTACATATACCAATTTTCGGTGTCTTATCACAAAAAATGAGTATTGCAAAATTTACTCGTACTCTCGGAACATTAGTGAAATCAGGTGTACCTATTTTACAGGCATTAGAAACAGTAGCAAAAACATCAGGAAATAAGGTCATAGAGAAAGCAATATTTGATGCCCGAGAGTCGATACGAGAAGGAGAAAAAATTGCTGAACCATTGAAAAAAAATAAAGTATTTCCGCCAATGGTAATCCAGATGATAAGTGTAGGAGAGGAAACCGGTTCTCTTGATACAATGTTACTAAAAATAGCAGATTTTTATGACCGAGAAGTTGATGATGCTGTAAAAGGGCTCACAAGCATGATTGAACCACTGATTATTGTTTTTATGGGTGGTGTTATAGGAACAATTGTATTGGCTATGTTTTTACCTATGTTTGAATTGACAAGTATGATGTCACAAGGATAATAAATTATAAAAAATATAAAATAAAAAAATTTTTATAAAAATATTGACAAGATAGAGTTGTTATGTTATAATATTTATAGTTGAGTTGTAGCAGTTTAATAATAAAATTATAAAAAATAATAAATAAAACTGCTACAAAAATGAAGAATAGTGAAAGAAAGGAGGGGAATTTAGATGAAGAAACAAAAAGGTTTTACATTGATTGAATTAATGGTAGTTATAGTTATTTTAGGTATTCTTGCAGCAGTGATTGCACCTCGTATACCTCAATTTGTTAATAAAGCAAAAGAAGGCCGAACAAAAGGTAATCTTGCAACATTAAGATCAACATTGAATATTTACTACAGTGATAATGATGGTAGATATCCTGTTGCAGCCGATAATGCTGCTTTTCAGTCTTGTCTGGTTCCAAAATATTTAAAAAGTCTTCCAGAATGCGAAACAGTTAATACTGGTCATGGTAAAAACAATGATATAGGAGATTTTGATGGTATAGTTGGTGATGATGATTTGGGTAAATGGGGTTATTCTCCTACTGAAACATCTGCTAACTGGGGAGAAGCATGGATTGAATGTACACATACTGATTTAGGTAATAATTACTGGACGAGTTATTAATTTCTTGACAAAAAGGTGCTAATTAGAGAAGGGGGAGTTAAAATTTAATAAATACTCCCCCTATTTTTTTATAAATTTTTTATTAAAATATGTATTTAAATGTTTTAGAATTACTTATTATTTTTATATTAGGTTTATGTTTTGGTAGTTTTGCTAATGTTTTAATCTATCGTATACCTGAAAATAAATCAATAATTTTTCCCGGTTCGTTATGCAAAAATTGTGGGAACCCTATTTTGTGGTATGATAATATCCCAATATTGAGTTTTATCTTACTGAGGGGTAAATGTAGGTATTGTAAGACAGCAATTTCTATTCAATATCCCATAATCGAGTTATTAACAGCATTGTTACTAATATTATTATGGGTTAAACTGAATGATATAATTTTGTTTTTTGGATATGCTGTATTCATTTTTATTCTGATAATAATTTCTGTAATTGATTATAGATATAGAATTATCCCTGATATTTTATCCATTCCTTTAATTTTTATTGGATTAATATTTTCTTTAATAAATAGATTTCTTGGTTCAAATTTAATTTTAAGATTTGGTAATAGTTTTTTGGGTATATTATGCGGAATAATAATTTTTTATTTAATTGGTATAATAGGAGAAAAATTTTTTAAGAAGGAAGTATTGGGTGGAGGGGATATAAAATTAGTTGGAGCGATAGGGTCATTTTTAGGATTGAATGCTATGTTAATATCAATCTTTATCGGTTCGTTAATTGGTACACTATTTTCAATAATTTTAATTTATGGATTTAAGAAAAGTAAATGGAATGATTATATTCCTTATGGACCATTCTTATCTTTAGGTTCTATTATTTATTTATTATTTTTTTTCTGAATTAAAGAATTATATTACAAACAAGAGACCATTCTTATTTATTTTTTATTAAATGAATTTTAAAAAAAGTTTTATTCCATTATTTATTTTGTTTGTTGTAACTTTAATATTTTATATTGACATCATATTTACAAATAAAATATATTTCCAGCGTGACCTTACTTTACTTTTTTATCCTTGGACACAGTTCAGTAAAGAAATGTTGTTAAAAGGAGAAATTCCATTATGGAATCCATATACACATTGTGGAATGCCATTTCTAGCGAATATGCAATCAGGAGTTTTTTATCCTCTTAATTTACCTTTCTATTTTTTTAATTTTGTTACTGCATTTAGAATATATATTTTTATACATTTTTTTCTATCGTGTTTATTCATGTATTTTTTATTGAGGAATTTTAAATTATCAGTATTATCATCTATTTTTGGGGCAATAGTATGGACATTTAGTGGTGCAGTAGTAACTAGATTAGAATTTTTCAGTGTCCTTGGAACGATTATCTGGTTACCATTAGAATTTTTAATAATCAAGAAGTTAATTGATTCGGATAAATCTTATTCTTTAATAAGAAATATTTTTTATTTATCAATTATTATGTCAATACAATTTCTTGCTGGGCATCCACAAGATTTTATTTATAGTAATTATGCTTTATTTCTGTTTATTATTTTTTGGGTGATTTATAATAAGAAGATCTCATATTTGATATATTTCTTTAGTGTAATAATTATTGTAATCTGTATTACCGCAATACAATTTTTTCCTTCAGTTGAACTTATATTAAATTCGAGAAGAATTTCTTCTAATGTTCAATATGGATTGAGTTATGAAGAGTCAACAAAATATTCATTTGAACTTAAAGATATAAAAAATATAATCTGTCCATTTTTTTATAAAAATTTTAATAGAAATAATAATGATAATAATATTATACATTTGCAAATAGAACACTTATATGCTAAATTACCTTATTTGGGAATTATAGGTTCTATTTTTGCTATTATTGGATTATTTATTGTTAATAATAAGATAAGATTATATTTAATTTTTTTAATATTTACTTGCATAATTTTATCTTTAGGAAAAAATTTCCCTTTTTATCATATTTTATATAATTTATTCTTCCCCCTGAGAATGATACGTCATACTGCTAAGATAATGTATATTACAATATTTGCTTTATCAATTTTATCTGCCTTTGGTACAAAAATTATTAAAAAACAAATCATTTTGCTTTTTTTAGTTATTACCACTTTTTTTGAATTATACTATTATAAAATTTATGTTTTTCCAGTATTAGAACACAATATTTTTGAGCAGGAAGGATTTAATATTAAATTCTTGAAAAAAAATAATGGTTTACATAGATTTATGATTACACCATTAACTTATAATTACACAAGAAGCTTTGGAAAAGATATATTTCAAGCAGTTGTTAATTACAATGATAGACTTTATGGTAATTTGAATATGAAATACAAATTATTTAACTTTTTTGGACAAGATACCGATTTGAAATATTTTCGTATGTATTTAGACAAAGTTTATAGTAAAAACAATATTGATGAAGCAAGCCAATTATTGAGTTTAGCAAATGTTAGATATATTTTAAGTTATAAAAATATTAAAACAAGAAAGTTTAAATTAGTAAGCAAATATAACTGTTATCTATATGAAAATAAAAAATTTCTACCGAGAATGTATATAGTTAATAAAGTAATCTATAAAAAGAAAGAAGAAGTATTGAACTATATTGATACTCCTAATTTTAATCCTGTTGAAGAAGTTGTTCTTATATCCGATATCAACGAAAATGAAATAGATGTAAAGAAAATTCCTTTTAAAACTGAAATAAGATATATATACTATACACCTAATGAAATTACATCTATAGTTTATACTAATTTAGAGTCATATTTGGTATTACTTGATACATATTATCCTGGTTGGAAAGCTTATATTGATGGAAATGAAACACCGATATATAGAGCAAATTTTTTATTCAGAGCAATAAAATTATCACCTGGAACACATGAAGTGATATTTAATTATTCTCCTTTGAGTTTTAAGTTTGGTAAATTATTGAGTATAATAACGTTAATAAGTTTATGTTTATTGATTTTATCTATTAATAATGTAAATAATATAAAAAATATTTTGTTGACAAAATGATTTTTTTCTGTTATAATAACTGATATAAAAATTAGGAGAAAAAAAATGGTTTTAGATGTTTTATTCGGACAAAAAGATATATTGGGTATAGATATAGGTACTTATTCAATAAAAGGAATTCAATTGAAGAATGTTGGTGGAAAATGGTCTTTAGTAAGATGGTTTATTATACCTGAACCAGAAGAGGTTCAAATTGGAGAAATAAATCCTAATGAAAAGAAAAAGATAATTAGTGATATTTTAAGAAATTATCTTTCTGAGAATAAGATAAAGATTAGAAATGTTGTTACTTCAGTTTCAGGTAGTTCTGTTATAGTTCGGTATGTGAAATTTCCTAAAATGACAAAAGAAGAGTTATCAAAAAATATATATTTTGAAGCAGAACCGTATATTCCTTTTGATATACGAGAAGTTAATTTAGGTTTTTATATATTAGGAGACATTGTGGAAGAAGGGCAAAAGAAAACAGAAACAGTGTTAGTGGCAGCTAAAAAAAGCATAATTCAAGATAAGATAGATATACTTACACAAGCAGGATTACAACCCGTTATAATCGATGTTGATGCTTTTGCATTAGAATCTTGTTATGAAGTGAATCACGACCCATTACAGAATGAGATAGTGATAATACTTAATATCGGGGCTAATATTACTAATATGAGTATTATTGAAAATGGTGTTTCAAAAGTAGTTAGAGATATTTTTATAGGTGGAAGTTCGTTTACAAAAGCGTTGCAGAAGAACTTAAATTGCACATATAAAAATGCCGAAGATTTAAAAAGAAAATATCCATTATTAGTTACAAGTGAGGATAAAGAGAAAGCATTGGCTGAAAATAACCGAGAAATGTTGCAGGTATCAAATATTTTAATAGAAATATGTCACGATTTATTATCAGAATTGCATAGGTCAATAGATTTCTTCTATTCACAAAGAGGTGAGCAACAAGTATTAAACCGTATAATAATATCAGGTGGAGGCGCATGTTTAAAAAATATTGATAAATATTTTAGTCAAGAGTTGAAAATACCAACAGAAATTTGTAATCCATTATCAAGAATAAGTAATTCAGAAGTTGTTCCTGAGGATGTCTTACCTATTTTAAGTATTGCAACCGGATTAGCAGTGAGAAGAATGAGGGATATTAAATGATAAAGATTAATCTACTTCCACCAGAAGCTATTGAAAAAGAAGCAAAAAGGAATATAATAGTGTTAATAATTGTTTCTGGAATAGGGGTAGTTTGTTTAGCAGTGATTTTTTTAATAGTTAGAATAATTTACGATAAGAAACTTGCATCAGAGATAAATCTTATAGATAAAGAATTGACTAAATATCAACAAACTGTTGATGAAGTAAGAAAATTAAAAGAAATGACAGATATGCTGGAAGCAAAAAGGAAACTTATTGAACAGTTAATGAAAGGAAGATTGTTTTATCCTAAATTCATGGAGAATGTATTGAAGGTTTTACCACCTACACTTTGGATTACTTCATTAAATACAACCAGTCAACCTGATGGATTATTAGTGGATATCAGTTTATCAGCATTTGATAATTTTGGAATAGCGGATTTTATTTCTAATTTAGAAGAAAATAAAAATAAATTTACTAATATTGAGTTAGGTGCTATTGGAACAGGGACCTCAGGAACACGTGAAGTATTATTATTCCAAATTAAATTTAAATATTTATTTGGCGAAGATTAATTTATGAAAAAAGAACAACAGATTTATGTGGCAATAGGATTAGGTTTTGTTTTCTTCATTTTTGTTTATTTTGTTTTTTTACTTGGGCCAATAAACAAAAGTATCAGTTTAAAAATAAAGAAAATTGAAGAAAAGAAAAATCTTTTGGTATCAATAAAAAAAGAAGCTGCTGCTATTGATGAGTTACGTATGAAATCTGAAGTATTACAAAAAGAAGTAACAGATTTACAGACACGATTACCTAAATCAAAAGATATACCAGGATTACTTCGTACATTAACAGAAAATGCTCAGCGCTTTGGTATCAAAATATCTAATATTCAACCCGGACAATTAGTTTCTCAGAAAGAATATGATGAATTAATTTATACTCTGACAATAGCATCTAATTTTCATAATTTAGGACATTTCCTGGCAGAAATGGGACAAGAAAAAAGAATTTTCTCTTTTCGTAATCTTAAATTAAATGTCCAGTCAGGAACTGATAAGAACATTACAGTTAATGGAACAGTTGATATGGTTACATATATAGGAAGAGGTAGTTGATGTTAATTTATATGTTAATAAAAAATTTAGTAATTTATTTATGTATTATAGTTTTATTTGGTTGTTCTACTACTAAAAAAGAAGTTGTTGTACAACCAGAAAAGAAAATAGAGAAACCAAAACCAATTACATCATTAATTGAGAAAAAGATAGAGATAAAATATCGATATAGAGGCGATATATACCGTGATCCATTTATATCTTTAGCAGATAAGAAGACAATTTCACCTTCTTTGGAATCTAAAGGAGAAGGACAGATGCCTATTTTAGGAACACTTAGTTTAAAAGGGATAATGGTTGATAAAAATAGTAAAATAGCGCTATTATCAAGTTCTATAGGTTGCTATATATTAAAAAATAATAAATTATATGATAGTAGAAATCGTGTTGTACCGAAAATTAAGGGCTATATAAATAAAAAAAGTGTAAAATTAGTAACCGAAGATAAATATGAGATTGAACTAAAACTAAATGGGATTAAATTACCAACTAAAACTGAATAAAAATGTTTAAAATTAATTCAGTTAAAATAAGGAGGATAATTTTTTAATGAAAAAGATATTTGTTTTTTTAGGAACGTTTTTTTTATTTATAAATCCAATATTCACTGTTGAAGAAAATATATTAAAGAATGTTAATTTTGATAATGGCGTTTTGAAAATAGAAACTAATGTTCAAGTTAAATATAATGTTTTTAAAATAGGTAATCCGCCAAGATTAATAATTGATTTATATGATACTGTTTTTAGTGAACATAAAAAAGAAATATCAATAAATTCTGATATTCTGAAAAGAATTCGTATCGCTATGTTTCAGGAAAAACCAACAAAGATTTCGCGTATTGTTTTAGATTTAGAAAAAAATGTAGTTTATGAACATAAACAAATTGATAATAACATAAATATTATATTGAGTAAAAGAGATTTAAAAAATGTAGGAAATGAAATTAAAATATCAACAACTAATATTATATCTGAAACAGAAAAAATCGTAAAAGAAAGTGAAAAGAAAGTTAAACCCAAAAAAGAAAAGAAAGAATTAGTAAAAGAAGAAAAATTAGCTGAACCTAAAAAAGAAGAAAAGAAAGAATTAGTAAAAGAAGAAAAACTGACTATCCCTAAGAAAGAAGAAAAAAAGGAAAAAGAAGTTATATCAAAAACAGAAGCGTCTTTACCGATTGAAAAAAGTAAACAAGTAAAAGTTACTGAAGAGCAGGAGAAAAAAATTAGTGAGAAAAAGGTAGAAAAAGAAACATACACACAGAAAGAAAAAACAACAACCTCTTCGTCTACAAAGTCTTCTTTAAAAACACAGGAAAAAAAAGAATTCGGTGTAGTATTGCCAAAAACTAAAACAACATTAGAACTTCAAGATGCAGATATTAGAGATGTTTTACAACTTATCTCTATAAGAAGTGGAGTAAATATCATTTATGGGGCTGATGTTACTGGTGAGGTAACTATATCATTGAGAGATGTACCGATTGATCAGGCGTTTAAAACGATACTTTCATTAAAAGGATTAACTTATATACCTGTGGCTGAAAATGTATTGAGGGTTATTACTCCTACACAACTTACTACAGAACGTTCACAGGCAGTAACATTTACAAAGATATTTCCGTTAAATTATGCCAATGCAGAAGAAGTCAAAGCACAACTTGATTCTATACGTGGAATTGAAGGTAGAAAAGGGATAACAAATGTTGATAAAAGAACAAATTCCATTATTATAACAGATACTCAGGAAGGATTAGAATTCTGTGAAAAATTTATTAAAGAATTAGATGTAAAACCTATGCAGGTTATGATAGAAGCAAAAATTGTTGATTTTTCTGTTGATGATTTAAGAGAATTAGGTGTTAATTGGTCACACGAAAGTTTAACAACACAACCTGGAACAGGAAAATTGTCTCATGATAAAACATATCCTGTAGGTCCTGTTGAATTACAAAGGACAATAGATCAATCTGGTGTAGGACGTGTTGAGGCAAGAGGAGCAGAAAGTTCTCTAGGTGTGCCCACTGGAGGACTTTTCAGTTTCGGTTGGATTACTGATAGAGAAGTTTTCAATATGAAATTAGGTATGCTTGTTACTCAAGGAAAGGCAAAAATTTTATCTAACCCTAAAGTAGCTACAATGAATAATAAAGAAGCAAAAATAATTGCTGGTGAAAAATTTCCATATAAAAGTACGACAATTGAAGCAGGTGGAAGGTCTCAGGAGAATTGGGTTTATTTGGATGCAGGTGTACAACTTACTGTTACACCTACAATAAGTCCTGATAAATACATAACTTTAAAAGTTAAACCAGTTGTTAGTATCCCCGCACCAGCAACGGCTCAAGGAGTACCACCACAGGTTAAAACAAGAGAAACAGAAGTAACAATTATGGTTCGTGATAATGATACATTAGTTATTGGTGGGCTTATTACCGAAAATGACCTCGCACAGATAAGAAAAATTCCTTTATTAGGTGATTTACCAATTCTTGGTTATCTTTTCAAATATAAATCAAACACTAAAACAACAACTGAATTAGTTGTTTTTATAACACCAAAGATAATTGAAGATTAATTTATATAAAAGTAATATTTCATTATTACTAGAAAATTTATTTTTTATTCTAATTATTAGTATTTTATTCATTTCACCTCTATTAGAAGCATCCTGGGATGTCTGGTCAAAAACAATTATTCATATATTAACCATCCTGACATTATTAATATTTTTTTTATCAGGACCTAATAAATTTATTTTATTAATACATAATTTTTCTGGACTATTTATTATTTTTTTTGTTTGGTTAATTATTACTTTATTAAATTCACAAATAAAGTTTAATTCTGAATTAGAACTACATAACTGGATAAATTATTTTTTAATTTTTTTTATGGCTACTTCATTTGATAAATTTGTATTCCATAAATTATTAAAATATGTTATATCGGTAACTATAGTTATAATATTAATCGGATTTTATCAATTTTTTATTTTCAAACAACTTCCTACTGCGACCCTGATAAATCCAAATATATTAGCTGGTTATTTGGTTTTAGTGATACCAGTAATGGTCTATTATTTATTTGATTTTATTGATAGAAATAGTATTCAATTTAAAAATATATTAAATGAGGAAAAGGATATAGTTATTAGCATTTTTATGTTAATTATATTGATTATTATATCAAGTATTTGTTTAGTTCTGACAAGGTCAATCGGTGCTATATTTGCTATTATATCAGCATTATTAATTCAAAGATATAGATTTAAAGGATTTATTATTGTAATTATTATTGCTATGCTTGGATTAGTAATAAAAATTAATGACCCTGAATTAATTAATAGATATTATTGGTGGAAATCAACAGTTAATATTATATGTGATAAACCTATTTTTGGAATAGGACTCGGTAATTTTGAATTTATTTACCCTAAATATAGATTATCAGAATTATCTTCAATTTATTCACATAGTTATTACTTACAATTATGTAGTGAAATAGGAATTATAGGTGTTATATTGTTTTTAATTATTGTAATTAAATATTTAACAAAAATGACAAATCCTTATTTTAAAATAAGTGTTTTAGGGTGTCTTATACAGAATATATTTGATTATAATTTATATATTCCTGCAAATGCTATTTTATTCTGGATTATTCTTGCATCAAGTGTAGAAAAAGAAAGTTTTTGTAACTCAGAAAAATCTATAAATGAGCACGAACTACAATACTTTAAAAAAGTTTTATATTTTTTATTAATCATTTTTATTTTAATTTATATTAATGCTGTAACCAAAATTTATATGTCAGTAAAATATTTTAATATGGGAAGATATTTCTTAGAAAATAATTTAAATCTTGATTTATCAGAGAATAAGTTTTTAAATACAATTAAAGTAAAAAATAATTTGTGGTATGTATATGGTAATTTAGGAGATTTATATTTAAAAAAATATAATAAAGAAAATTATGTATCATATATATTTGAAGCAATAAATGAATTTGAAAAGGGTTTAAGATATAATCCATATTGTGCACAGTATTATTATAAGTTAGCGTTGATTTATAATAAATTGAGAAATAAGAAGCAATTTTATTATTACAAACTTGCTATTGTAAATGACCCGCTAAATAAAAAACTGTATAAAAAATGGTAGAAAGAAGAAATTTAAATATATTTTTATGTTCTATCATCTTTATTATTATTTTAACTACTTTACTTAATGGTGGTAAAGGGTTATTCAATTTAAGTATAATAAGTATATTCATACTAATTCTATGGATATCATTTATTATAAAAATTTATAGTAGGAAAGAGCCATTATTTTTACAAAAAATATTTTTATTACCATTAACTACTATATTAATATGGTCATTTATAACAATACCAGTAAATAAATTTTTATTTGCAGGAATCAAAAATTTTTTACAATTAACAATATATATCATTTTTCTTATATTATTTATTAACTGTTGTAGAGATAAAATAAACATTTTAATTACTACTATTGGAATAATATGTTTGTTCCAAAGTTTATTAATAATTTATCAGAGAATAAGTAGTATATATCCTGTTGGCACAATCCCAAATAATCCTAATTTTGTTGCTAGTATTATTTCAGTAATCACTATTTTTAATATCGGACTCTTAATTAAACATGTTTCGCAATCAGTAAATCCGGGAAATTATCCAAAAATATTAATAACAGATTGGACTAATTTCTGGTTACCGATAATTATTATTCCATTTGGAGTATTAAGTTTATTGTTGTTACCAACAAGAAGTGCTTTATTATCATTTTATATTGTATTAGGATTATTATTTTATAAAAAATATGGGCTGAAAGGGCTATCAATATATTTATTTCTGACTATAACTATCTTTTTGTTATTTAAGAATGATGTTATTATTAAGATTATTAGATTAAATGATAAATATGCTTTTTATCATACTAAATTATGGTTATCTGCAATAAAGATTACTGTTGATAATCCTATATATGGTGTAGGATTAGGTAGTTTTGGTAATTTTTTCCCAAGATATAATTTTCCAACTTTAGATTCGGTTACACAATATGGAAGATTAACAGATTTTGCACATAACGAATTTTTACAAATAAGTGCTGAATTAGGTTTACCTGGTTTAATTATAGTTATATGGATAACAATATTGATATTAGTAAGTATAAAAAATAATACTGTTGTTTTATATCCAATTCTTGTATTTTTTATACAGTGTTTTTTTAATATTATTTTACATCTTCCATTAAATATTTTTATTGTTATAATTCTATTGACAATAAATTATTATTCTGCTAACCGAGAGAAATATGATAAAATAATATTTGAAAACATAGAATTAAATATAACAAAAAAAATGTTTACTATTTTGATATTTGTTTCAATTATTATTTTGATAATATTTATTAATATTTTATTAGGTGAACTATTTTATAAGACGCGTACATACGAAGGATATAAAATTGCAGTCAAATTTAATCCTATAAATCCAGAGTATTATCTTAAATTGATAGAAAAAGAAAATAACAAAGAAAATAAAATATTACTATTGAATAAATGTATTAAAATTGATTCTGAGAATTTTATTTATTATTTGGATCTTGCTAATTTATATTCGTCATTAATAGATAAAAATAATGAATATATAATAAAAGCAATAGGTGAATATAAAATTAGTATTGAGAAAAATCCATATAATGCTATTACATATTTTATGTTCGGTAAGTTATGCTTTTATTTAAAGGAATATAATAAAGCAAGAGAATATTTCATTAAATCATATCTATTAGAACCAAATTTTAGTAAAGCAGTTTATTTTATTGCGAAATGTAGTCAATTGTTGAACGAACAAAATCGTGCTAATTTAGAATATAGTAAATTTAAAAGATTACAGTTTAAGTTAAAAACATATCCGATACCAAATTCAGGATACGATAGGTTTATATTAAAATGATTTATTTTATTTTACCGTTTTATAATGAAGAACAAAATCTTGATAAGTTATTAAAAGAAATAGATAATTGTATGATTTTATATAATTTTGACTATAAGATGATATTGATAGATGATGGTTCAATTGATAAAAGTATAGAAATAATCAGAAATATATCAATTAAGTTACCATACGAAATAATCAGTCATAAAACAAATTTGGGTTTAGGTTCTGCTCTAAAATCAGGATTTGAATATGTAATTGATAAGATTAGACCAGAAGATATTGTTATAACAATGGATTCGGATAATTCTCATCCACCTGAAATTACTAAAGATATGGTTGAAAAAATACTTAATGGAAACGATGTTGTTATCGCATCAAGATATTGTCCGGGTGGAAAGGAAATAGGTCTTAAACTAAAGAGAAAAATTATGTCTCGGGTTATTAATAAACTATTGAAACTGATGTTTTATAATAAAAATGTTAAAGATTATACTTGTGGATACAGGGCATTATCTGGTAAATTATTGATTAGGTTAAAAGAGAGTTTTGGTAGTAATATTATTACTGAAAAAGGGTTTACTGCAACAGTAGAATTATTGTTAAAATGTATTTCAATAAATTCGGATATATATGAAGTTCCACTGATTTTGAGATATGATAAAAAGAAAGGTAAAAGTAAAATAAAAATACTGAGAACTATACTGCAGTATATTATATTGATTTTTAGACTAAAATTTAGTAATATCATAACAAAAATAATAAAATTAGTAAAAGTATAGTATTATGTTAATAAAAACTGATTGTAAATATTTTTTATCTGATAGACCTTGTATATACCATAAAACATCAAAAATCATATGTGAAAAATGTAAATACTATGTTAAAAATGGGGAAAAAGTTATAATAATAAAACTTGGGGCATTGGGTGATGTTTTAAGAACAACATCTATACTACAATTATTGAGTAAAAAATATAAAAATTCTTTAATATACTGGGTAACTTATAGGAACGCAGTCCCTCTTTTAGAAAATATAAGTTACATTAAACAAATTTTAGCATATGATGTGAATACATTAGTACGGGTTTTAATAGAAAAATTTGATATTTTAATTAATCTTGATCTATCTGAGGATGCATTATATTTAGCATCAATTATAAACGCTAAAAAGAAATTTGGGTATTGGATTGATAATAAAAGTGGTAGAATATGTTTTAGTAAAAAAGCTGCTGAATGGTTCTATTTGAGTCATAATGATATTCTTAAGAAAAAAAATCAGAAAACATATCAAGAACATATACTTAATATTTTAGGTCTTAAATCTAAAGATAGTAATGAATACAGGATATTAGTAAATCTAACAGAAAATGAAAAAATTTTTTCTAAAATATTTTCTGATAAAAATAAAATAAATAAAACTGCAGATATAAAAATTATTGGTTTAAATACAGGTGGAGGCGCGGAATGGAGAAAAAAGGAATGGCCAGTTAAACACACCGTAAAATTAATCAGATTATTATTAGAAAATAATAAAAATAATAAAATATTGATTTTTGGTGGACAGAAAGAGAAAGAGCGTAATAAAAATATTTTTTCATTGATACCAACTAAATTATTAAAAGAAAATAGTATTATTGATACAGGAACAAATAATACTTTAAGAGAATTCATGGCATTAATCGATTTATGTGATATAGTTGTCACAACAGATACTTTAGCATTACATATAGCTTTGGGATTGAATAAGAAAGTTGTTGCATTATTTGGACCTACTTCAGATTCTGAGATAGAAATGTATAAACTCGGGACTAAGATACTATCACCGATAGAATGTTCTATATGTTATAATCGTAACTGTAATAAAGAACCTGATTGTATGGAATTAATCACACCAGAAATAGTGTATAAAACAATTATTTCTCAAATTTAAGAGAAAAAATAGATTACTATTAGTTTTGTGTCTACTATCCTTTATTTAGGTTTATATTTATAGGACAGGTATGCAAAACAATTTTATAAATTATAGAGAAATATTTTATTCATCAACTAAATTTATTATCCTGAAAAATATATTCTTTTTAATTTCTGGACTATTGTCCATATTTATTGTTCGTCTATTGCCTGTGCAAGAATACGGTAAATGGTCATTAGTTTATCAATTAATAGCAACATTAGGTCCAATTGTTAATCTCGGTTTTTTAACAACATTAGCTAAATTTATTCCAGAATATCAAAATGAAGAAGAAAAAAATAAATTATTTTCACAGGTGATATATGTAAATCTAATTTCCTTTATTATATTTACTGTTATATTCCTTTTTATAATTTCTACTTTCAGTCAAATATTTCCCAAAGAAATAAAAGATATAAAATATACATTCTGTATTTTCATCGGCGCTTTAAATCTAATCAATTTAATAGAAGGTTATTATCGCGGATTAGGTAAATTCAATCAATGGTCAGTAATAGATGGTTCAAGAAGTATATTATCAGCAGGATTATCAGTATTATTAATTTTTATTTTATCACCTAAATATGAAACGATATTTTATACTTATTTTTTTATTATTATATTTTTTAGTATTATCCTATTATTTTATTTAAAAAATAATATTAATTTAACCAAGAAACTAAATATTGAACCTAAAATATTAAAATTTAGTTTAACTATGTTTTTGGGATACATTGTATATTATTTAATGACAAATGTTAATCCTATTCTATTACGTAGTTTATTGAAAAATACTACTGAAGTAGGTTATTATTTTGCTGGTATACGCTTACCACAAGTTGTTGAATTATCAATATTAGGATATATTTCAACACCTTTTCTTTACTATTTTTCTATTCCTGATGCGAAAGAAATAAGAAAAAAAATAATGGAAGAAGGGACCCGATTAATAAGTATATTTTTAGCGATTATTTCGCTTCTATTATTTTCTTTTGCTGATATATTGATACCTTTTCTTTTTACTGAGAATTATGGAAACAGTATTTTGGTTTTAAGAATTTATTCATCCTGGATATTTCTTTCTTCTTTACAAGTTTTTGGTTTAATCTTTTTTGTTTCGATCAATAAGCCAATGATATCCACTTGTTTAGGATTTCTATTTTTTCTATTAAATTTATGTCTTGATATTTTTCTTATTCCTATTTATAAGTCATCAGGTGCAGCATTAGCATCAATTACTTCAATGGGTATTTTAGTTTGTTGTTATTTCTATTTTTATATAAGAAATAAAATAAATATTATTGAAAAAACATATATTACTGTTTTAATTTATATATGTTCAGTAATCTTTGAATTAATTGTAAACTTAAAAGTATCATGGATTGTATTTATTGTTGGTATTATTATAACTAAACAAATAACAACCAAAGATAAAGATATGTTTTTGAAAATATTATTTAGAAATCAGAGTATAAATATTTAATTAGAAATAAAAAAATGAAATACGATAGAAAAAATTATGATATTGATAAAATTTGTCCTCTTTCCGGTGATTATAAAGTTATAAAATTAGTTAAACCTGGTTCAACTATACTTGAAATAGGATGTGCAACAGGATATATTGGTAAATTTTTAAAAGAAAGAATGAATTGTAAATTATTTGGTATAGAAATTGACGAAAAAGCAGCAAAAATAGCAGAACCATATTACGAAGAAATAATTATAGGTGATGTAGAGGATGAGAATTTATTAAAGGATATAAATATTAAATTTGATTATATTTTATGTATGAGTGTATTAGAACACTTGAAAGATCCTAAAAAAATATTGATTAGATTAAAACAGTTTATTAAAGAAAATGGTCGTGTTATTATTATAATACCAAATGTTGCTTATTGGGCAATTAGATTAAAACTATTATTCGGAAATTTTGATTATGAGAAAGGTATTTTAGGTGGTTATGGTAAAGGTATTATGGATGAAACACATTTAAGATTTTTTACATATAAAACAGCAAAAAAATTGATTAATGATGCAGGTTATAAAGTCGTATATTCATCATTTGACCCTGACATGGGATTACCAAAATTTCATGGTTTACTTTTAAGGATACCTTGTGGATGGAAATTATTAGAAAAATTTTATTCTATAAATCCCAAAATATTTGCATTCAATTTTATATTTGAAATAATAAGAAGTTAATAGCAATTTTTATTAAAAAAATGGATAATGATTTAACTATTTCTATTGTAAATTATAATCAATCTAATTTACTTGAACAGTGTTTATCTTCTATATTTAAAGAGACGAGTGGGATAACATTTGAAGTATTTGTTGTTGATAATGCTTCTACTGATGATAGTGTAAAAATGGTAAAAACTAAATTCCCACAGGTAAATTTGATTGTGAATGATAAGAATTTATTTTTTGCAAAAGCACATAATAAAGCATTACGATTAGCTAAAAGTAGATATGTTTGTATTCTCAATAATGATACAATCATTTTGGATAATGCTTTTGCAAAAATAATAAAATTTATGGATGAAAATACTGATTGCGGTGCTTGTGGTCCTCAGTTATTAAATCCAGATAGAACAATTCAACACAGTTGTGATAGATTTCCTTCTTTTACTTACGGAATATTTGAAGCATTATTAATAAATGCTATATTTCCTAATAATTCTGTAAAAAAATATAAAACATATAACAACTGGAATCATAATACTATTAAGAAAGTAGATTTTGTAGGTGGTGCTTGCATAGTTGTTCGTAAAGAAGTTTGTGATAGTGTCGGTCTGCTTGATGAAAATTTTGCGTTATTTTGGGAAGAAACAGATTGGTGTCTTAGAATGAAAAAATCAGGATGGAATATTTATTATTTCCCCGAAGCCAAAATTATTCATTATTGGGGAAAGGGAATGCAGAAACTTGGGAAAAGGAAAACAGAGAAAATATACCACAATAGTATGATGTATTATTATAAGAAAAATTATAGTTATTTGGCATATCTAATTATTAAATTATGTATTTTAGTTTCTGTTCCTGTAGTATCAATTGTAAGATTTATTAAATATGATATTTTAAGAAAATGAGTTATATAAATTAAGACACTAATAATTTTATGAAAATAGTTGTACCTTTTTATCCGTTATATGTTTCTACTGAAAAAGAAGATTATTTTAAGATATGTGCTGATGTAACAGGTGGAGAAATAATTGCTGTTAATAGAGTTAATATAATTACTTTAATTAGAAATATTATAGGTCAGAATGTTCATGGACATGGAAGAGGTTTTCCTTTTCCACAATTAAGTTGTTTTTTTGGAAAAAAATCAGTTTATACTTTCCATAATAATTTTATTGGTCAGAGATGGTATGCAAAAATATTACGTAGATTTATATTTAATCACTATACAGCAATAATAGTTCATAGTGAGTATGCAAAAAACAACTATATAAAACAAGGTATAAAACCAGAAAAAATAAAAATCTTACCTAATCCAATTGATTATAATTATTTTTCTAATCCAAAAGGCGGCTCAAAATTTAGAATGAAATTCGGATTAAAAAAAGGTGAGCCGATTGCATTAACTGTTGGTACTTCATATTTTAAAAATCCTGATATTATAATTAAAGCCTGTAATCTTGTTGGTATTAAACTAGTTATAGTTGGATTCATAGATAAAAGAGAAACAAGAAAATATCCTGGCGTAATCCCGTCAGGAAAAATTTTTTTAAATTCTAACAATGTTATTCTTACAGGAAGATTAAGTAAAGAAGAACTATTATCAGCATATGATTCAGCAACAGTGTATATTAACTCTTCTGATAGTGATGGTGAGAATTTTGGAATATCGGTTTATGAAGCAGCAGCAGCTGGGGTACCTTTATGTTTACCTGACTACGGGACATTTGATATCTTTAACGGCTGTGCACTATTTCATAATAATCATAATCCAGAACAATTAGCATTAAATATAGAGAAATATTTGAATAATAAAGAACTATGTAAAACAAATTCTGAAAAAGCAAAAAAAATAGCTTCACAATTTGATTACTCTATTGTAAGAAGTCAATTTGAACAGTTCTATAAAGAAATAGGGATAATATGAAAATATTATTTATTGCACATTCATTTCCATATCCGCCTGATGAAGGTATAAAACTGATGAGTTATAATCTTATAAAACAATTTTCTAAAAATCATACTGTTACTTTATTAAGTTTAATTGAAGATGAAACAGAAATAAATTATATACCAAAAATAAGTAATTATTGTAAAAGAATAGAAGTTGTTGTAAATAAAATTCCTCAATCACCATTTTTAAGATTATGGAATATTTTTTTTCAATCTTATCCATTCTGTATTTATCAATTTTATTCAAAAGAGTTTATTAATAAATTAAGATTACTTATAGAAAATGAACCATTTGATATTTTACATTTTGATTTTGTTAATACATCAATATATAGAGATTTTATTAATATTAAATTACCGTCAATATATTTTCCACATGATGCTATGTCAATGCTTTTCAAGAGGAATATTACAAAAGAAAAAAATATATTCAGAAAAATATACACCTATGCACAGTATAAAAAAATGTTGAGTTATGAATCAAAAATTATTCCAAAATTTACAAAGACAGTTGTCGTATCACCTGTTGACAGAAATTGGTTATTGAAAATAAATTCCAGTTTTGATATATCAGTAATTCCTAATGGTGTAGATGCAGAATATTTTAAGCCGACAGAGATAGAACAAGATTATCCGTCAGTAATATTTCGTGGAATAATGAGCTTTTTACCTAATATAGATGCAGCAATATATTTTTATAGAAGCATATTGCCGTTAATAAGAAAAGAAATCCCGAATATTAAGTTTTACATTGTTGGAAAAAATCCAACACAAGAAATAAAAAAGTTAAATGATAATAAATCAGTTATTGTTACTGGTTATGTTAAAGATATTAGAGAATATATATTGAAATCGACTGTAAATGTATGTCCGATGAGGATCGGTTCGGGTATAAAGAATAAGATACTTGAATCGATGGCACTTGCAAAACCGACAGTGGCTACAAAAATTGCTTGTGACGGAATTCCTGATGTAAAAGATGGTAGCAACATAATAATAGCTGATAATCCTGAGGAATTTAGTAGTAAAGTTATAACTTTAATCAAAAATAGACGATTATGTGAAGAAATTGGGAATAATGCTCGTAAATTCGTAATAGAAAATTATTCGTGGGAAAAAGTAGCAAAAAAGTTTATAGATGTGTATCAGGAAGCAATTGATATAAATAAAATTATTTAGTAAAATTGGATATAATTAAATAAAGAAAGGAATTAATAATATGAATATACTTGTAACAGGCGGTGCTGGATTTATCGGTTCATTTTTAGTTGATGAGTTAATAAAACAAAGACATAAAGTAACTGTTTATGATAATCTTGACCCACAGGTACATATTGGTAGTAAAAAACCATATTATCTAAATAAAAAAGCAGAATTTATTAAAAGTGATGTTTGTGATTATAATAAATTAAAAAAAATTGTTTTGGATAAAGAAATTATTTTCCATTTTGCTGAAAAAGTAGGGGTCGGACAATCTCAATACGAAATAAAAAGATATGTTGATGTAAATATTGGTGGAACATCTAATTTACTTGATATTATTAGCAATAACCAAACAAAATTAAAAAAGTTGATAGTTGCTGGGTCAATGTCAAGTTATGGTGAAGGAATGTATAAATGTGTTAAATGTGGACTAATTAAACCTGATTTAAGAACAGAAGAACAGATGAGTAAAAATCTTTGGGAATTATATTGTCCGAAATGTAGCAGAAAAATATCTCCTGTCCCTACATCAGAATCAGCAACACAGAATTGTAATTCAATATACGCTATTACAAAAAAAGTTCAGGAAGAAATGACAATGATTATAGGTAAAGCATATAAAATACCTGTTGTTGTATTAAGATTTTTTAATGTATATGGGCCGCGACAATCACTTTCAAATCCATATACAGGTGTTTGCGCTATATTTATGAGCAGGATAAAAAATAACAATTCTCCTGTTATCTTTGAAGATGGATTACAAACACGAGATTTTATCTATGTAACAGATATAGTAAAAGCATGTATTTTAGTAATGAATAGTGAGAAAGCAAATTATGAAATATTTAATGTCGGAACAGGTATTCCAGTTACCATTTTAGAAATATCTAAAATATTAGCAAAACTGTATGGTAAAAAGATTTTACCCGAAGTAACTAATAGATTTAGAAAAGGTGATGTCAGACATTGTTATGCTGATATAAGTAAAATAAAGAAAGTTGTGGGCTTTCGTCCAGAAATAAGATTTAATGAAGGTATGAAATTGTTAGTTGATTGGGCGAAAAGTGTTGATGCAATTGATATGTATGATAAGGCAGAAAATGAACTGAAAAAACGGAACCTTGTTTAGGAGAATAACACATGAATATACTTGTAACAGGTGGAGCAGGATTTATTGGTTGTAATATTGTTAAAAGACATTTAGAGAAAAAGGATAAAGTTGTTGTTCTTGATAATTTATCAAGAATAGGAACAGAAAAAAATTTATATTGGTTAAAAGATATAGGTAAATTTTCTTTTATAAAAGGGGATATAAGAAATAAAGAGTTAATTGAAAAAATTTTTAGAAATAATTGTTTTGATTTAGTTTATCATATGGCAGCACAAGTTGCAGTAACAACTTCTGTGATTAATCCGAGAGAAGATTTTGAAATAAATGCTCTTGGATCACTTAATTTACTCGAATCGATTAGGAAAACACAAAGTAAATCTGTTCTAATTTTTGCGTCAACAAATAAGGTTTATGGAGCATTAGAAGATGTTAAATTAAAAGAACTGGATACCCGTTATGAATTTAAAAGTGGTGTAAAAAGTATTGCTGAAAATACTACACTTGATTTTCATTCACCATATGGGTGTTCAAAAGGAGCATCAGACCAGTATATTAGAGATTATTCAAGAATATATGGCTTAAAAACAATTGTTTTTCGGCAATCTTGTATTTATGGTAAACGACAGTTTGGTGTAGAGGACCAGGGTTGGGTAGCATATTTTATAATAAGGTCAATATTTGATAAACCAATAACGATATATGGAACAGGTAAACAAGTTAGAGATGTATTATATACAGATGATTTACTTGATGCATACGAACTTGCATATAAAAGAATAGAGAGAACTTCTGGACAAATTTACAATATAGGTGGCGGAGAAAAAAATGCAATTTCATTATTAGAACTTATTAAATTACTTGAGAAAAAGTTAGATAAAAAAATAAGATATAAATTTGATAGTTGGCGTCCTGGTGACCAGAAAATATTTATTTCAAATAATACAAAGTTAAAAAGAGATTTAGGTTGGAGTCCACGAATAGGAATATCTGAGGGGATAGACCTCCTTATTGATTGGGTTAAAAGCAATAAGAGATTATTTAGAATAACTTAAATTAGAGAATAGATTTTTTTATGATACAGAGAAAACAGGATGAATGGGTTTATCAATGGGAGAATTTTATTGATGATAGTTTATTTCTTTTCAAAGAATGGATTTTTCCTTATAAATTAGAGGATTTCAAAGATAAAATTGTACTTGATTGTGGATGTGGTCAAGGACAACATTTAAATTTTATAGCACCGTATGTTAAGAAAGCAGTTGGCTTTGATTTAAATACTTCAGAGATAGCACGAAGAAACAATATTAATAATAAAAATGTTGAAATAATGGAAGGTGATATTGCTACAATAAAATTTAATCAGGAATTTGATATTGTATATTCAATCGGAGTAATACATCATACTGATAATCCTGAATTAGCGTTTAATAATATAAAATCATTTGTTAAACAAGGCGGGATATTAATAATTTGGGTATATTCTTGGGAAGGGAATTTTCTTAATCGGACAGTATTAGAATATCTGAAAAAGAGAATATTTCTTAAATTAGATAAAAATATTTTAATGAAAATAGCAATAATTCTAACTATCCTTTTATATATACCGATTTATACTATATATTTGTTACCTTTAAAGTTTTTACCTTTTTATGATTATTTTACTAATTTCAGAAAATTATCTTTTAGACGTAATTTATTGAATATTTTTGATAAACTGAATGCACCACAGACACATTTTATTAAACAAGAAACATTGAAACGATGGTTTAGCACGGATGATTTTACGGATATTAATATAAGGTCATATAAAGGGGTAAGTTGGCATGCATCCGGGAGAAAAAAATGATGGACTTAAGTATTATTTTACCTGTTTACAATGAAGAGAAAAGTATAAAAAAAGTAATAGAAGATTTAATAAATAATATTGATAGTAAAAAATATAATATTGAGATAATAGTAGTAAATGATGGGTCAACAGATGACACAAAAAGTATTGCCGAATCATGTGGTGTGCTTATTATAGACCATCCAGTAAATTTAGGTTATGGTACCGCTCTGATGACAGGAATAGAAAAATCTAATAATGAATATATAGTAACAATAGATGCTGATGGTTCCTATCCTGTTAGTGAGATACTTAAATTATTAGAGTATGCAGAAAAATTTGATTTAGTAATAGGTGCCAGAACTGGTAAAGAATATCATGGAACTCTAATAAAATATCCAGCAAGAATATTATTTAAATGGCTTGCTGAGTTTACTGCTGGAGTAAAAATACCTGATGTTAATTCAGGATTACGTATATTTAAGAAATCAGCATACAAAAAATTGTCTTTACCTCTATTATGCCGTGGATTCTCATTTTCAACAACGATGACACTTTCATTTCTTTTGACTGGGTTAACAGTGAAATTTGTTCCAATAAAATATTTATCAAGAGAAGGACATTCCAAGGTAAGATATATACGAGATACGTTAAGGACATTACAGGCACTAACAGAAGTAATCATATATTATAATCCATTAAAATTAATTTTATTGTTGTGTGTATTTCCGATATTATTTTCAGTAATTTTTTTCTATTTATATTTTATAGCAAAAAATCCTATATGGTTATTTGCGGGTATAGCATCTATATACTTTACGATTCTTTTTTATATTTTAGGACTGATTTTAGATTTATTACGGATGAATCGTGAATAGAAAATATATAATAGCATTAATATTTATATTAAGTTTGGTTATAAGATTATTTTATGTTTTTATAATACCACACGATATTATTGTTGGTGATAGTTATTCATGGATAAAACCTGCCGAAGATATTTTAGATGGAAAAGGATATAATGATACAAAACGAGGACCAATATATCCTCTTATTATAACTGTATTATATTCAATTTTCGGATTTGAGCCATTAGTTATAACAATTTTTCAATCTCTTGTCAGTTCTTTAAATTGTATATTGATTTATATTATTGCTGAAAAAATATTTTCACCAATGACAGGAATTATCACAGCAGTATTAGTATGTTTTTATCCGTATTTAATTTTTTATACTGGGGTTGTAATTTCTGAGACAGTATATACATTTTTAATATCGTTAACAGTTCTATTTATTATTTACGCAAAAGAAAAAGATAGAATATATCAATGGATATTTGCAGGTATAAGTTTTGGGTTAACAGCATTATGTAAACCGGTAATTTTAGTATTTTTGCTATTTGTGTTTTTATGGATATATCTAACAACGCAATTTAAATTATATGCATTAATAAATATTTTTATTTTAGGATTATTTACATTATTAACAGTATTACCGTGGACAATAAGAAACTATTTTTTTTATAAAAAAATTATTTTTATATCTACTGGTGGCGCGGATTTTTGGTTATCGAATAATGATACAGCAATGGTTCTTGAGACAACTCCTGAAATAGATGAACCAGCACCTGAAAGATGGATATGGTTTCCAAAAGAGAGATATGAAGAGATAAAAAAATTACCGATAACTGAAGCAGATAAGATATTCTGGAAAGAAGGTATTAATTGGATAAAAAATAATCCAGATAAATTTAGTTGGTTAGTTTGGTGTCGTTTAATACATTTCTGGCGTTTATGGCCTAAAATGGCAACAAAAAAAAATAAATTAATTGCAAAATTGACTTCAGGTGTATATTTTCCTTTAGCATTGATAGGAATAATTTTTTCGTATAAGAAATATTGGGAAAAAACATTGTTACTGATTTTTTTATTTGTTAGTTTTACATTAGCATATCTACCTTTTTATTGTATGATAAGATATCGTATACCAATAGACCCGTTAATATTAGTTTTTACGGGCTATTCTATTACATTATTTATAAAAATAATTTATGAAAAAAGTATTATTAGGAAAGAACTGTAATATTGATAAAAGTAGTAAACTTGGAATAATTCCAGATAGAATTAAATCAAAAAAAATTATACTTAAAATTGGAGATAATGCTGTTATTCGTTCAGGGACAATTATTTATGCTGGAACAGAAATAGGTAAAAATCTTGAGACGGGACATAATGTTATAATACGAGAAGAGAATAAGATAGGTGATAATTTTAAAATCTGGAGTAATTCTATTATAGATTATGGATGTAAAATAGGTAACAATGTAAAAATTCATTCAAGTTGTTATATTGCTCAATACACTATTATTGAAGATGATGTTTTTCTTGCACCAGGTGTTATGGTTGCAAATGATATTCATCCAGGATGTAAATTTTCGAAAAAATGTATGAAAGGGCCTACAATAAAAACAGGAACTAAAATTGGTGTTAATACTACAATATTGCCTTTTATCACCATAGGTAAAAATTGTTTAATAGGAGCAGGAAGTGTAGTAACAAAAGATATTCCTGATAATTCTGTTGCGTATGGTAATCCAGCAGAAGTGAAAAAGAATATAAAAGAATTAAAATGTATTACTAAAATTACAGATAAACCTTATTATTAGAAAGGAATTGGAACATAAAATGAAAATACCACTTGTTGATTTAAAAAGACAATATGAAACGATAAAAGATGAGATAGATAATGCTATAAAGAATGCAATATTAAGGTCCGATTTTATTTTCGGTAAAGATTTAGAACTTTTTGAAAAGGAATTTGCCGATTATTGTGGGACTAAATATGCTATTGGAGTTGATTCTGGGACAGGTGCATTAGAACTTTCCTTATTAGCACTTGGAATAGGTCCGGGTGATGAAGTTATTTTACCTACATTTACTTTTTATTCAACTGCAAGCAGTGTTTGTTATACTGGTGCTAAACCTGTTTTTGTTGATGTGGAAGAAACAACAGGTAATATTGATATAAATAAACTAAAAGAATTTATAAGTAATTATAAAAATAAGTCAAAAATTAAAGTAATTATTCCAGTACATATTTTTGGTCAAACAGTTAATATGGATGAAATATTAGATATAGCCCAAAAATATAACTTGAAAGTAATAGAGGATGCATGTCAATCACATGGTGCAATTTATAAATTCGAGAGTCAAAATTCAAAATTTAAAATAGCAAAAGCTGGTTCAATGGGTAATATTGGTTGCTTCAGTTTTTATCCTGCTAAGAATCTTGGTGCATACGGTGATGGTGGTATCATTGTTACTAATGACCCAGAGATTGATAAAAAAGTAAGATTATTGAGAGATTATGGTAGAACAGGAAAATATATTCATAGTTCAATTGGATATAACAAGAGATTAGATACTTTACAGGCAGCAATATTAAGAGTAAAACTAAAAAAACTTGATTATTGGAATCAATTACGGAGGAATAATGCTAAAATATATACTGAATTATTGAAAGATAGTGAGATAAAGCCACTTGAAATTAAAACATATTCTGAACCGATATATCATATGTTTGTAGTAAAAGTAAAAGATAGAGATAAATTATTTGAATATCTTAATAACGAAGGAATTGGAACAGGAATACATTATCCTATACCTTTACATTTACAACCTGCTTTTAAGTTTTTAAAATATAGCAAAGGAGATTTACCTGTTTCAGAAAAACTTTCTGAAGAGGTTATTTCACTACCAATGTATCCTGAATTAAGTAGAGATGAAATAGAAATAGTAGTTAATAAAATATTAAAATTTTATGGTATTAAATAGTTCTTTTGCAATCAGTATTCCTGCTTATAATAATGAACAAACAATAGAACAAGTAATTAATGAGAGTATTGATGTTCTTTCTAAAATTACTGATGATTATGAAATTGTTGTAATAAACGATGGGAGCATAGATAATACTAAGAAGATAATTGATAATTTAGCAAACAGGAATAAAAACATAAGGGTTATTAACCATGAAAAAAATGAAGGATTTGGTAAAACAATAAAAGAAGTTTTTACGGAACCAAAAAAAGAATGGGTTTTTTTTGTACCTGGTGATGGACAGATTTCGCCTTATGAA
>Ga0123519_10001090_pt1 | contig 47007 bp, 40 predicted proteins | sample YelNatPaOPRAMG02_FD_87396 | JGI IMG/M metagenome (GOLD analysis project Ga0123519, IMG submission 87396) | Hot spring microbial communities from Yellowstone National Park - Yellowstone National Park OP-RAMG-02 (version 2) | ecosystem: Environmental > Aquatic > Thermal springs > Hot (42-90C) ...
AAAACCAATTCTTGTTCTTTGAACTAATAACTTCAGCCTTCAGTTCTTCAGCACTATGTCTGACCCGCTTTATAGGGGATGCACGATAGTTCTGAAGTCTGAAGAGCTGAAGTCTGAAGCAAAATCAATTCTTGTTCTTTGAACTAATAACTTCAGCCTTCAGTTCTTCAGCACTATGTCTGACCCGCTTTATAGGGGATGCACATTAGTTCTGAAGTCTGAAGAGCTGAAGTCTGAAGCAAAACCAATTCTTGTTCTTTGAACTAATAACTTCAGCCTTCAGTTCTTCAGCACTATGTCTATTTTATTTTCCCAAAATAATTGACAAATGTGTAAATCTTATTATACTTGTTCTCAAAGGAAGTAATAAATAATGTTGTTTCTGAAAAATACTATGAATAAAAAATCTATAAGGAAGGTTTAATGATTATCTCAAAGAAAAAAGTATTAATTCAATCACCTGATGATATTTTAAAATTCTTCTCCACTTTCCTCAAGAAAAAGCATAAAGATGATTTATGCCGTGAACATTTGTGGGTAATAGGACTAAATACTAAATTAGTATCTGTATTTGTTGATTTAATCACTATTGGGACTGCTAACAATGTTTTTGCCTCACCAAAGGATGTATTCAGAACTGCTGTAAAATATGGTGTCCCAGGCATTGTTGTGATACACAATCATCCATCAGGAGATGTGAAACCAGGAAGGAAAGACTTTAAATTCACTGAACAATTGGTGATTTGTGGTAGGATACTTGAAATAGAAGTGATTGATAGCATTGTTATAGGTTTTCCGAATTTCTATTATTCATTCAGAGCAAAACACCCATCATTATGGGGAAAGAAGAAAAATAGGAAAAATAAAAAAAATTTTTCAGGTTAAAACCTTTTAATATTGACATATTAAAAACTTATGTTATGATTTTATTATGGAATGGTTCTTTCCTGATGATTTGTCTGACACATTGAAACTTTTGAAGAAAGGTTATATCTTACATAGTGGTGGAACTGGAATACTTATGGGGGATATAAAAAGGATAAAAGGTCTTATATCACTTGATAAACTTAATCTTAATTATGTGAAGAAAGAAAAAAATAAAATTATCATTGGCGCAACAGCAACATTCTCTGATGTTATAAAAAACTTAAAAAAGATTGAACCTGAAAATATACTTGTTAAAGCAATATCAAAAGCAGCATCAACACCATTAAGAAACAGAATAACAATAGGTGGTTCTATTGCATTTGCACCTCTATGGTCTGATATTTTAGGACCATTAATTGCACTTGAATGTAAGGTGAAGGTTATCGGTGAGAATAAAGGTGAATACAAAATCTCAGAATTTATAAAATCACCAGAGATAAAAAAATATTCAATGATAAAGGAGATTTCATTTGATAGAGGGACAAAAAAATCAGCATATTTTACATTCAAAAGGACATCTTTTGATTTTTCTATTTTCAATATATCTTTAGTCTTAAAAGATAAATCATTAAGGATTGCTTTATGGGGAACAAAGGATAAAGAGAAAAGATTGATAGAACTTGAAGAATTCCTCAAAAAAAATGATAAGTTTGATGAAGATGATTTAAGAAGATTTTTCAAACCAGAATTCCATAATAATATTTATTTTTCAAAAGAATATCTACAGGAATTAGCAATGATACAACTTTTAAGGATGTTAAATGAGATATATGGAAGGTGAATTCATAATTAACGGAAAAAGAAAGGTTATCCAATTTGAAAATGATGATTTACTCCTTGATGTTTTAAGAAACAATGGTTATAAAGAGGTGAAATGCGGATGCAGGGAGGGAACCTGTGGTTCCTGTGTTGTTATACTTGATGAGAAACTTGTGAATTCCTGTCAGGTATTTGCAGCAACTGCAACAGGGAAAAAAATCATCACATCAAAAGGATTGGGTGATATAAAAAATCCACATAAAATACATAAAGCACTTGTTGATGCAGGTGCTGTCCAGTGTGGATTCTGCACACCAGGAATGGTTCTTGCGATATATTATCTATTAAAAGAGGAGAAAAATCCAGATGAAGAGAAAATAAAAGAATATCTTGATGGTAATCTTTGTAGATGCACAGGTTATGAGAAGATTATTGAGGCTGTTAAGTCAATCATAGAAGGGAAATATGGATAATTTTATAAATGTGAAGAAACAGAAAAGAAAGATAGATGCGATAGGTTTAGCAACAGGTTTTGAGAAATTCACTGATGATTTTTCCTTCCCGAATATGCTCCATCTAAAATTCCTCTACTCACCACATCCATTCGCAGAGATTATAGATATTGATACAGAAGATGCGGAAAAGATGGAAGGTGTTGAGATTGTTTTAACATATAAGAATACACCTGATAAACTATATACAACAGCAGGTCAGGGTTTTCCAGAACCTTCACCTTATGATAAAAAGTTATTTGATAAATATGTGAGGTTTGTTGGTGATTATGTTGCACTTGTTGGAGCAAGGACATTGAAGATTGCAGAAGAGGCGATAAATAAGATAAAGGTTGAATATAAGATTTTAAAACCTGTTTTTGATGTTGAAGATGCTATAAAGGAGGATGCACCAAAGATTCATAGAGAAGGTCATTATCTTATAAATGCAATATATGAAACTGAAAGGAATATTTCAGCAGGAACTGAATTTAGATATGGTGATGTGGATAAAGGTTTTGAAGATTCTGATTTTGTGATTGAAGAGGAATTCTCGCTCCCTTATGAGAACCATTGTGCATTAGAACCACATAGTGCGATTGCTTATCTTGATGAAAGGGGAAGAATTGTTATAATATCATCAACACAGGTTCCTTTCCACGCAAGAAGGATTGTCTCTTTTCTTCTTGATATACCTGTGAATGATATAAGGGTTATAAAACCAAGGGTTGGTGGTGGATTTGGTGCAAAACAGGAGGTTATACTTGAACCCTATGTTGCATTAGTCACTTATAGAACAGGTAAACCATCAAGATTGGTTCTTTCAAGGGAAGAGGTTTTTGTATCAACAAGGACAAGACATCCTGCGAAGATAAAGATGAAAATGGGTTTTATGAAGGATGGTTTTATAAATTCACTTAAAATGGATGTCCTTATGAATGCAGGTGCTTATGGTTCTCATAGCCTCACTGTTTTATCAAATGTTGGTTCGAAGGTTCTTCCATTGTTTAACAAGATCCCCAATATACTATTCACGGGTAAATCAGTTTATACAAATCTTCCAGTAGGTGGTGCATACAGGGGATATGGTGCAACACAGGGATATTTTGCATTCGGTCAGATGATTGATATAATTACAAGAAAATTGAATATAGATATTATTGAATACTATAAAAAATGGCATATAAAAGAGGGTGAGACATCACCTGTTTTTGAAAAACTTGGGGAGGGTAAGGAAGGTGTAACACAATACATAAATTCCTGCAAACTATCAGAATGTATTGATATAGGTGCAAGAGAAATAGATTGGTTCAAAAAAAGAGGGAAAAGGATAAGAAATGGTGATAAGGTAAGAGGATTGGGAATGGCTTGTGCAATGCAGGGTTCTGGTATTCCACTTGTTGATATGGCTTCTGCAACAATGAAGATGAATGATGATGGTTCATTCAATCTTTTTGTTGGTGCAACAGATATAGGAACAGGTTCTGATACAATACTTACACAGATAGCAGGTGAGGTTCTGAAAATCCCATCAGAAAATATATCTATTTTATCATCAGATACAGACCTGACACCTTTTGATGTTGGTGCATACGCATCATCAACAACATTCGTTTCTGGGAATGCTGTTAGGAAATGCGCAGAGAATGTGAAAGAACAGATATTGAATGTTGCCTCAGAGATCTTAAAAGATGAGAAAGAAAATCTCTTTCTTGATAATGGGTATGTGTTTAATAAAAAAGGTGAGAAGGTCTCTTTCAAGGATATAGCACTTTATGCATTTTATAAAAAAAATCAATTCCAGATATTTGGTTATGCTTCAAATGTTGAGAATGTCTCTCCTCCACCATTCATAGCACAATTTGTAGAACTTGATGTTGATATAAAGACAGGATTTGTTGATATAATAAAATTCGTCTCTGTTGTTGATTGTGGAACACCAATAAATCCAAAACTTGCAGAAGGTCAGGTTGAAGGTGCTGTTCTTAATGCAATCGCCTTTGCTTTAACAGAGGATTATATATTTGATAAGAATGGGAGATTACTCACAAACAATTTTAATAAATACAAGGTTTTTAATACAAAGGATAAACCAGATTTAAAAACAATAATAGTTGAGTCCTATGAAAAGGCAGGGCCTTTTGGTGCCAAATCAATAGCAGAGATTGGTATGAATGGTCCAGCACCTGCAATAGCAAACGCTATTTATGATGCTGTTGGAGTGAGGATAAAAGAACTTCCAATAACACCTGAAAAGATATTTAAAAAATTAAGATATGGTTTTTAAAAATTGTCTTATTGCATTACCAGATTCAGATGATTTTGTGAATGCAGATATAAGGGAAGAGAATGGGATTATAGTTGAGATAGGAAAGAATTTGAATGGAAAAGAGGGTATTGATTTAAAAAATCTCCTCGTATTCCCTGGTGGTATAGATGCACATACGCATTTCAATGAACCTGGATTTGAAGAAAGGGAAGAGTTCCTCACAGGTTCAATGGGTGGAATATCATCAGGTATAACAATGGTGATTGATATGCCTTGCACATCTATCCCTCCTGTTACAAATATTCAAAATCTTCTTACAAAATTAAAAAAAATAGAGGGTAAATCATATGTTGATTATGGGTTATTTGGAGGTGTTTCAGGTAATAGTTTTGATGAGTTTGAAGAGAATATGAGAGGGCTTAAGGATTATGTTTCAGGTTTCAAGACATATTTTCTTTCAGGTATGGAAACATTTAATGAATTAGACCATTTCCAGTTTGAGAATGTTTTGAGGATTGCGAAGGAGATTAAAAAACCAGTTCTTCTACACGCAGAAGACCCTCTTTATGTGAGGTCTGCTACTGAAAAATTTAAGAAACTCGGTGATAAACCTCTTTATTACTATTATTCAAGACCTGAAATAGCGGAGATTATTTCCGTTCAGAATGCTTGCAGGATAAATGAGAAAATTGGGGCAGAATTACATTTTGTCCATATATCCTCATCTGAATCTGTTGATATTATATCCAAATACGATAATGTAACCTGCGAGACAGGGCCACACTATCTTGAATTTTCATCCGAAGAACTTGAAAGGTTTGGTCCAATCCTGAAAACTGCACCTGTTGTAAAGTCTTCTGAAAATAGAGAAAGATTGAGGGAAAAATTTATAAAAGGTGAGATATTCTACATTGCTTCAGACCATGCACCCGCACCTTCATCAGAGAAGATTGGTAAGAATATATGGGAAGCATACTCTGGAATACCAGGTATTGAAACATTATATATATACACACTTTCAGAGTTTTTATTCAAGAAAAAGATAGGCTTGAAAGATTTTCTTAAATTGACATCCGAGAATCCCGCAAAAAGATTTAATATATTCAAAAGAAAAGGTTCTATTGAGATTGGGAAAGATTGTGACCTTGTTGTTGTGAATCCTGATGGTGAAACAGTTGTTAAAGGTGAGAGATTTTTCTCAAAAGGGAAATTAACACCATTTGAAGGTATGAGGTTTAAAGGTGTGATTGAGATGACTATTTTGAGAGGAAATATAGCATTCAAAAATCCTGATTATTTCTCAAAACCATCTGGAATTTTTATAAAACCAGAGGTGAAAAATGGATAGATATGTTATTGGTAATGGATTTATATGTGATGGTGAAAGAATTTTTTTAAAAGATGGAGGAATACTTGTTGAAGGTGAGAGGATAAAGAAGATTGGGAAATGGGAAGATTTGAAGAAAGAAGATTGTGAGAAAATAGATGTGAAAGGGAGGATGATTATCCCTGGTATTCTGAACGCACATCATCATTCCTACTCATCACTTGCCTGTGGATTGAAAACAAAAGATATATCAACATTCCCGAAGAGATTGAAAAATCTATGGTGGAAACTTGATAGCATACTTGATAAAGAATTAATTTATTACTCAACAATGAAAAGCCTTATAGATGGGATTAAAAATGGAACAACGATGGTTTTTGACCATCATGCGTCGATGGGTTTCATAAAAGGGAGTTTGAACATAATAAAAGATGTTTATAAGATATGTTATATAAAAGGTGTTCTGTCTTTTGAGGTTTCTGAAAGGTCAAAAGAGACAATTAAAGAGCAGATAGATGAGAACATATCTTTCTATTTTGAGAACATAAAAGATGAAAATATAAAAGGGTTGTTTGGTCTCCATGCGAATTTCACATTATCAGATAAAACTTTAAAAAGGATAGGTGAATTAAAACCTGAAGAGATGGGAATACATATACATTGCGGTGAGAGTGTGATTGATTATGATTACTGCAAAAAGAAAGGATATTCTGGAACCGTTCACAGACTCCAGAGTTTTAATCTTTTGAATGATTTAAGCATACTTGCACATTGTGTTCATATATCAAATAGAGACCTTAAAATTATAGAACAGATAAATCCTGTGATTGTATCAAATCCAGTATCAAATGCGAATAACAGGATTGGTTGTTTCAATTTTATGAAGATAAAGGATTATGTGCTTGGTTCTGATGGTATAGGTTCTGATATAATTTATCAGTTTAAATTCAGGTTCTTCCAGAATTCACAGCAGAAAGATATAAAAGATTTATTCTTCAAAAATATGAAACTTACAAAAAAGAAATTCTTCCCTGATGCAGATGATTTTAAAGAAGGGAAGAAGGCTGATATTGTTGTCCTTGATTATATACCAGTTATGGATGTTGATGAAGATAATATCGTTTCACACCTTGTATTTGGTGTTCAAAACAGGAATGTATTCATCACAATATCAAATGGGAAAATATTATTTAAAGATGGAAAGATAACATTCATTGACGAAGATGCATTATTTAATGAAATAAAAAAAATAACAGGGCATTTAAAAAGGAAATTCTATGCCTGAGATCACTTCATATATAAATGATATAAAAATCAGAAATCCTTTAATGACAGCAGCAGGACCGAATGTTCTGAATGCGGAACTTATGATAGATGCATACAAAAAAGGTGCAGGATGTATCGTTACGAAGACATTCAGTTTGAAGCCAGCAGAAGATAGAAGACCAACGATAAAAAAGACAGTCTCAAAAGGATTGTTGAATGCAGAAACATGGTCTGAATTCACAATTGAGAAGAATATAGAAGAGATATTGAAGGTGAAAAGAGAGAATATCCCTATTATTGTATCAATAGGATACAAACCTGAAGAATTGATTAAACTCGGAAGGATTGTTGAGAAAGAGATAGAACCACTCGGGATTGAATTCTCAACACATTATATAAAAGGTGGATTTGAGGAACTTCTTGAATGTGCAAAGAGTTTAAGGAATTCAGTCTCATTACCAATATTTTTTAAGGTTTCTCCCAGTATAACAGAACTTGAATTTTTAGGGAAAGAGGTATCAAAATATGTTGATGGATTTGTCGCTATAAATTCTTTTGGACCTGCACTTGATTTTGACCCTGAAAATCCTGAGAACATACTTGGCTCTGAAAATGGTTATGGATGGCTTTCAGGAACACCAATATTGCCAATCGCTTTAAGGATTGTGGATACACTTACAAATATTCAGAATAAACCTGTTATTGGTGTTGGAGGAATATCATCTGGAATTGATGTTGTAAAATTCATAATGGTTGGTGCATCAGCGGTTCAGGTATGCTCGGAGGCAATAAGGAAAGGTCATTCAATATATGGAAAGATGATTGATGAGATAATTGAATTTATGGAAAGGAAAGGGTTTGAGAGTATCGTTGAACTTAAAGGTTATTTCAAGAAGGTTTTAAAAGAAAGAAAGATTTTCTCAAATAAAGCAAGGGCATTCGTGATTGAAGAAAGATGTGATGGATGCAAAGCGTGTATCTACCATTGCTTCAGAAATGCGATAATTTTAAATGAAAAGGCTTTTATATTGAAAGAAAGATGTATTGGATGTGGTTATTGCATTGATTTTTGCAGGAAGAATGCTATTGTATTAAAGGAGGAATGATGGATATATTAAAAATAGCAAAATCATACGAAAACTTCACTGCACAGAATCTTTCTGATATTGTTAAGATAAAATCACTAAGTGGTGAAGAGAAAGAGGTTATTGAAAAGATTGAGAGTATTCTTAAAAAAGAAAATTTTGATGAGGTGTGGACAGATGGTTTTGGTAATCTTATTGGAAGAATAGGGAAGGGTGATAAGATAATAGCAGTTGATGCACACATAGATGTTGTTGATACTGGTGATTTATCATTATGGGATTTTGAACCTTTTTCGGGTGAGATAAAGAATGGTTATGTTTATGGGAGGGGTTCAGCAGACCAGAAAGGTGGTGCTGCTTCTATGATAACAGCAGGGAAGATATTAAAGGATTTGGGATTTGATGAAGCAACAATACTCTTTGTATTCTCTATTATGGAAGAGGATTGTGATGGTTTATGCTGGAATTACATCATAGAGAAGGATGGTATAAAACCAGACCTCGTGATACTCACAGAACCTACGGATGGTAAGATAAATATTGGTCAGAGGGGAAGGATGGAGATAGAAATTGAGTTTAAAGGTATCTCTGCACACGCCTCTGCACCTGAAAGGGGAATTAATGCTGTGAGGAATGCATCTGAGACTGTTTTGAAAATAGATAAATTGAACAAGAAACTTAAGAAAAATAAATTTCTCGGGAAAGGTTCAGTTGCAGTTACAGAGTTTATCTCATCATCACCTTCTCTATGCGCAATACCTGATTATGCGAGAATACATCTTGATAGGAGATTGACATTAGGAGAAGATAAAAGAAGTGTGATTAAGGAATTAAAAGATATAATACCAAAAGGAGCAAAGATAATTATTTTAGAATACAATAAGAGAAGTTATAAGGGTGAAATATTTGGACAGGAAAAGTATTTTCCAACATGGATGATAGATGAGGATAGTAAAATTGTGAAGATTGCGAAGAATACATACAGGTCATTATTTAAAAGAAACCCTGTTATAGGGAAATGGACATTCTCTACGAACGGCGTCTCAATATGTGGGAGACATAAGATACCTGCAATAGGTTTTGGACCTGGTGAGGAGAGATTTGCCCATTCACCAAATGAGAAGATACCTGTAAAAGAACTTGTTAAAGCATCCGCATTCATCGCAAACTATATATTAAAACTAAAGGAGGAATTATGAATTTCAAAAATAGACACCTTATAACATTTGATACATGGAAAAAGGAAGAGATAGATTATGTTCTTGAAGTATCAAGATTCTTAAAAGAAAAATACAAGAAGAAAGAGATAACAGATTATCTTAAATATTACACTTTGTTTATGATATTCTTTGAACAATCAACAAGGACAAGGAATTCAATGGAAGCAGGTATGACACAACTTGGAGGTCATGCACATGATTTAACACCTGAGAAGATGCAGTTATCACATGGTGAGACACCAAAAGATACAGCAAAGGTTCTTTCAAGGATGGGTGAAGGGATTGCTATAAGGAATTGTTTTTATAACATCGGGAATAAATACATAGAAGAGGTTGCAAAATACGCAGAAGTCCCTGTTATATCAATGCAGGATGATGTATATCATCCATTGCAGGTGATTGCTGACCTTATGACAATAAAGGAACATTTTGGTGAGAATCTGAAAGGGCTTAAGGTAGCAATTTTATGGGCTTATGCTGAAAGCCATTACAAACCATTGTCAGTTCCACAATCCCAGATATTGCTCTTCCCAAGATATGGTATGGATGTTGTTCTTGCACATCCGGAAGAATTCCCTTTACAGAAAAATATTGTTGAGAAGGCAAAGAAGAATGCAAAGGAGAATGGTGGTTCTATAAAAATAGTTCATAGTTTTGAGGAAGGTATAAAAGATGCTGATATCGTTATCCCTAAAAACTGGGGAGGATTTGGATTCTTTGAAAAATGGGAAGATTCTGATGAACAGAAAAATATGATGAAAGAGAATCTAAGGAAACATAAAGACTGGATATGTGATAAGAAGAGGTTCTCACTTGCAAAGAAGAATGCTAAGATTATGCATGCATTACCTGCTGATAGGGGAAAAGAGATAGTTGATGAACTTCTTGATGGTCCGAATTCAATCATATATGATGAGGCTGAAAACAGACTTCATACATCAAAAGCGATACTTACATTAACAATGAGGGGTGGAATATAAGATTTAAGGTTAGATGCTCCGAATGTAAAAGGGAATACGATTTTGAGCCATTTATAACACTTTGCCCAGAATGCTCAAGGAAGAATGAGAATGATAAACCTTTTCATGGAATACTTGAATTTATATATAGATTTGAGAAAGACAAAACATTGTATCTTCCTTTTGAGGAAAAATACTTTCCTAATATAAAGGTTGGGAATACACCACTTATAAAACCAGAATATTTTAATAGCATCGGTTTTAAAAATATTTTTATAAAAGATGATTCACTTAACCCAACAGGTTCTTTAAAAGACAGGGCTTCATACCTTGTTGCAGCCTGCGCAAGGAAATTTAATATAAAAGAGATAGTTGTTTCATCAACAGGGAATGCAGGTTCATCTATGGCTGGAATTGGTGCAGCATCAGGGATTAAGGTGAAATTGTTTGTCCCTGAAAAGATACCAAAAGGAAAACTTGTTCAGGCATTACAATATGGTGCGGATGTTGTTATGGTGAAAGGGAATTATGATAAGGCATACGATTTCTCACTTGAATATTCGGAAAGAAAAAAATTATTATCAAGGAATACTGCTTACAACCCTCTGACAATAGAAGGGAAGAAAACCGCAGCAATTGAGATATTTGAAGAACTGGGGAGAGAACCTGATTATGTTTTTTTACCTGCTGGTGATGGTGTTATACTTGGAGGGGTATACAAAGGATTTGCTGAACTTTACATTATGGGAAGATTAAAAAGAATGCCAAAGATATTTGCGGTTCAGAGTGATAAAAGCCCAGCAATAGCAAATGCATTAAATGAAGGTGATTTTAAAAAGATAAATGCAAATTCCATTGCAGATTCAATAAATGTTGATGTCCCGAAGAATGGATACTATGCTATAAGTATGTTAAGAAAATATGAAGGTGAATGTGTTATCGTTAAGGATGAAGATATACTTGATGCACAGATCTTACTCTCTTCAAAAACAGGTATTTTCGCAGAACCTGCTGCAGCAGCATCTCTCTCAGGATTTATGAAGGTAAAAGAGAAAATTGATAAAGATAAGATTATAGTGTTATTGATAACAGGGACGGGATTGAAGGATATTGAGAATGCATCAAAAAAGATAAAATTTCCAGAACCAATTAAATCAATGGATCAGATAAAATGAATGTTGATGCAATCATACTCGCAGCAGGAATGTCAAAAAGGATGAAAGAATGGAAAATAACACTTGAATTCAAAGGGAAGAGGATGATAGATATTGTGATTGAGAAGTTCAAGGAAGTATGTGAGAGAATAATTGTTGTTGGTGGATACAGGTTTGATGAATTAAAGAATATATTGAAAGATAGAGATGTGATTATTGTTTATAACGAAAATTATAAGGGAAGTATGTTCACCTCTGTAAAGAAAGGTGCAGAATTTGTTGAAGGAGAGAGATTTTTTATAACACCATCTGACACACCTTTTTTTAAAAGAGAAACCATTCTTAAAATGCTTTGTTCAGATTCTGATATCATCGTTCCTTATTATGATGGTAAAGGTGGACATCCTGTCCTTTTCAAAGGCTATCTGAAAGATGAGATATTGAAAGAGGACGAAGAATCAAATCTGAAGATGATTTTGAATAAGAAAGGATTTGAAAGAATGGATGTTGATGATGAAGGTATCTTGATTGATATAGATACAATGGAAGATTATGAAAGATATAAGAGAATATATAGATGACATAGATTTTGGTGAAGTTCTTTTTGGGAAGACACTTTATTCAACTATACCTTCAGGTGAGATTCTTTCTATTGAGATCCCAAATCTACCTGATGGGTACTTTATAGTTGACCGCAGAGATGTTCCATTGAACAGGGTAAAGGTGATAGATGATGAACAGCCTGTATTCGCAGAGAGGTTTGTAAATTATGTTGGAGAGCCTATTCTACTTGTTGTGGGGAAAGATAAAGAAATACTGAAAGAGATTATAAAAGAGATAAAGGTTCATTATCGAGAAAGAGAGAAGGTTTTAACAATTGATGAGGCAATTGAAAGAAAGAGAGAGATTGTAAGATATGAATTCAGAAAAGGGAATGTTGAAGATGCATTTGCTTCTGCGTTTGATATTGTTGAAGGGGTTTATGAAACGGGTTATCAGGAACATCTTTACCTTGAAACGAATGGGATGGTTGGAATTTATGAAAATGGGAAAGTGTCAGTATTCGGTTCTATGCAATGCCCATACTATGTTAAAAAGGCATTGGTTTATGCTTTAAAGTTCCCCGAGGATAAAGTGAGGGTTGTACAGGCGAAAACAGGTGGAGGATTTGGTGGAAAGGAAGATTATCCTTCATTACTTGCGATACAGGTTGCAGTTGCTTCAATAAAATGTAAAAAACCTGTAAAAGTAGTTTACGATAGGAAAGAGGACTTCATAATGACCACAAAGAGGCATCCTTCTAAAATTATTTACAGGAGCGCACTTGATAAGAATTACAGAATTGTTGGAATGGATGTTAAAATATATCTTGATGGTGGAGCATATACAACATTATCACCTGTTGTTCTTCAGAGGGCAATGTTTTCAGCAGGTGGAGTATACAATATTCCAAATATAAAAGTTGAAGGTGTTGTTTTAAGGACAAATAAAGTTCCATCAGGTGCAATGAGGGGATTTGGTGCACCACAGAATTTCTTTGCGATAGAGATGCATATTGATGATATTGTTTTAAAACATAATTTAAATCCTTATTACTATAGAAGGTTGATGATGATAAAAACAAACGATAAGACAGTGACAGGCGGAACATACAGGGGTGAAATAAAAATAATAGATATGCTTGATAATGCTGTGAAAAAAACTGATTTTATAAAAAAATACGAAAGATATAAAAAATCAAAGAATAAGGGTATAGGAATATCCTGTTTCTTCCATGGTTGTGGATTCACCGGTTCTGGTGAGGTTTTATTAAAAAGCACAATTAAGGTGAAAAAGATAAAAGATAAAATTATAATTTATATGAGTAATGTTGATATGGGTCAGAAATCACCTGATGGAATAAGAAGGATTGCCGCTATGGCTTTAAAAATACCATTAAAAAATGTTATCATTGAGAAACCAGATACAGATATTGTTCCTGATTCAGGGCCAACCGTTGCATCAAGGACACTTTCAATCGTTGGAAGACTTGTGAAAGAGGCATGTGAGGAGATAAAAAAGAATAAAGATAAGGATGAGATAGAGATAATAAGGAGATTCACATTACCTGAGGGTTTAGTTTGGGATGGAGAGAGATTTTATGGAGATGCTTATGGAGAGTATTCATTCGGTATAAATATAGCAGAGGTAGAATATGATAATTTAACGGATGAGATAAAGGTTTTAAAAATATATGGATTGTATGATGTTGGGAATCCAGTTAATGAAAAATATGTTCATCAGCAACTTCTTGGTGGAATTGTTCAGGGGCTTGGATATGCAATTTTTGAATCACTTGAGATTGATAGTAATGGGAATTTTAATAAAAATAGTTTAACTGATTATGCGATACCGACATCACTTGACATCCCCGAAATAAGAACCGAAATATATAAAACAAAAGGTCTTTTCGGGCCATTTGGTGCAAAGTGCTGTGGCGAACTCCCATTTGTCGGCGTTGCTCCTGCTGTATGTTCTGCTGCGAGGATTGCAACAGGGAAAAAAATATCAAAGATACCAATAAAACCTGAATATTTAAAAAGGATTAAGGATGAAAGTTAAAATTTTTCTTAATGGGGAAAAGATTGAAATGGAGATAAACCCATTGAAAAGACTGATAGATGTATTAAGGGAGGATTTGAATATAAAGAGTGTGAAGGAAGGATGCGGTGAAGGTGAATGCGGGAGTTGTATGGTGATAATAAATGAGAAGGTTTATAATTCCTGCCTCATTCCAGTAGGTTCTGTTAATAATAAAAAGATACTTACGATTGAAGGGATAGAGAATAAAAAGATTTTAAAGGAGATAAAGAGGAGATTAAAAGATGAGTTCCAGTGTGGATTCTGTGAAAATGGTATGCTTATATCTTTATATGCACTTTTTAAAAAAAAGAGAAAACCTAATAAGGAAGAGATTAAAGAGGCAATCTCTGGTAATCTGTGCAGATGCACAGGTTATCAGAATATTGTGAATAAATTAAAGATATGGAAGAATTCATAATACCAAAATCTCTTAATGAGGCATTAAGAATAATGAGTGAGATGGATGTTGAACCTTTTGCAGGGGGGACAGATATTATGGTGAAATACAGATATGATAAACCTGCAAAGCCATTTTTGTTCATAGGGGATTTAAAAGAATTAAGGTATGTGAAAGATGATGGTGAATATATAAGGATTGGCTCATCCACAACATATTCTGAATTACTTGAGAACAGAAATATAGATAAGATTTTTAAAGAGATTATAAAAAAGATAGCATCACCTTCAATAAGGAACAGAGGGACAATAGGGGGAAATATATGTAATGCTTCACCTGCTGCTGATACTTTGCCGTTTCTTTATGGAATGGATTGCGAAGTTCAGATTGTTTCTATTAACAATTCAAGATTTATACCAATAAAAGATTTTATCATTTCCCCAAAGAGGACATTAATTTTAAAGAACGAGTTATTAAAGGAGATAAGATACAAAAAAGAAAAGTTTAATAAATACTTTTACAGAAAGATAGGTTTGAGGAATGCAAACTCTTTATCAAAGTTATCTTTCTTTGGCTGTGCAAGGATTAAGAAAAATATTATTGAGGATATAAGGATTTCAATGGGTGCAGTATCACCTGTTGTTGCAAGGGAAAGGGAGATAGAAAAAATGCTTTTGGGATTGGATAAGAAGGGATTAAATTCAATAAAGGAAGAGATAATAAAAAGATATGAAGATATTATACATCCTATTGATGACCAGAGGTCAACTGCTGAATATAGAAGAGAAATAGTTTTAAGGATTTTGAATTATTTCTTAGAAAACATCTACATAATTTAGAAAATTCTTATAATAATTTTCATTGCGAACAAATTTGCGTGGGAATCCCATTATCGCTATTCGCAAATGTTTAAATGAGATTCCTCATCGCTCCGCTCTTCGGAACAACAACTTCGTTGTTGGTTTATGACTGACCCCAAATATTTTAACTTGACTATTTTTTATAATCGTTTAAATTTATTAAGATGGATGAAGAAAGAGTAGACCTTGAACATTATATAATGATGTTGAAGAGAAAGTTTTATGTTTTTCTCTCTATCTTTTTTATCTCCCTTGTTTATTCTTTTATATACTATTTTAGAACACCAGAAATTTATAGGACAACCGCTTCAATATTCGTTGTTAAAAAATCTATAAACATTTTTTCACCCTACACATTTCAGGGTATTGAAGAAAAGGATATGGTTGACCATACATTGTTACTAAAATCAAATATGGTAATAAAGATGGTATCAGAGGCTCTAACAGATGAAGAACTTTCAAGGGCAAATCTATCATCAAAGGAAGAAGCATATAAGAGGCTTCTCTGGGATTATTCAAATGAAAGGATTGTTATAGAACCTTTCAGGAATTCAAGCATAATAAAGATAAATGTGACAGAAGAAAACCCTTATAGGGCGTACTATTTTGCTAATTATATTGCTCAATGCTACAGGGATTTTGATATTGAAAATCAGAGAAGACAGGTGAGTTCACTCAAAGAATTCACAAGGTCTCAACTTTTAAAAATGGAGAAGGTTTTAAAAGAATCAGAGGAAAGACTGAAAGAATATAAAATGAAACATAAAACATTTGATATATCCCAGGAAACAAGAGAGATAATTAACAAACTTACGAGTTTTGAGGCTGAATATCAGAATCTTTATATAGAGAAAATAGGTCTTGAAGAGAAGATAAAAAGCATAGATTCCTCTATGACACAGGAACAGAAAAAATTCGTTGAGACAAAATGGATTTCACTCCTCCCTATTGTAGAGGAACTTGGGGAGAACCTTTCTGAACTGGAAACCCAATTGTCAAATATGGTTATTCAGGGGTTGAAAGAAGACGACCCAAAAGTAATAAGTATAAAAAATAGGATAAAAAGCACACAGAATGAGATGAGACAAAAAGTTGAAGAGTTGTTCCAGTCAAAGGATATATCCGACCCTATAGGGAATATAAGGGAGATGCTAAAAAACACTCTTTTCCTGAAGATTGACCTTGCAGTGAATGATGCTAAGATGAATGCTTATAAAAATATTATAGATGATTATCAGAAGAAACTCCTCTTAATACCTGAAAGGGAGATAGAACTTGCAAGGCTTGAAAGAGAAGCAAATGCAAATGAGAAGATTTATATGATGCTACTTGAAAAGGCTGAAGAGGCATCAATAACAGAGGCGAGTGAAATTGGGAATATACTGGTTCTTGACCCTGCACCTTTAAATACAACCCCTTTAAAAGGTGTTAAAGTAAGGAGAATAATATTTTATCTATTCGTTGGTCTTTCACTTGGGATTGTTTTTACAATCCTTGCAGATTATCTTGACATATCTGTTAAATCAGAGGAGGATGTGAATTTCATTCTTAAAATCCCGTTATATGGAATAATCCCCAAGATACAAAATAATAAAGGGAATGTTTTTGACGAACATAAAAAATCTTTAATATCAGAGCCTTTCAGGACATTGAGAACGAATATAATCCTTTCGGATACTGATGAGAAGAAAACTATTCTAATAACAAGCATAAGAGAAGAAGAGGGGAAAAGTTTCGTTGCATCAAATCTTGCTCTCTCTTTTATCCTTTCTGATAAAAAGGTCCTTCTTATAGATGCTGATTTCAGAAAACCACAGATACATAGATTTTGTGGTGTTGAGAAAGAACCAGGATTGTCTGATTATTTAAGTGGTAATGTGAAAGATGTCCCTATAATAAAAAAGGAGAAACTTTTTATTTTAGCATCAGGTTCAAGTACACCAAATCCAACAGAACTTCTTGATTCAAAAAAGATGCGTGAATTTATGAGGAATATAAAGAAAGATTTTGATATTGTTATAATTGATTCACCGCCCATATTCACAGTTGCTGATACGATGATAATATCAAATATGACTGATAAGACAATACTCGTTGTGAGATATTCAAAGACACCAAAGATTTTGCTGCAGAGATTAAAGATGTTTATGAACAATAAGTCAATAAAAATAGATGGGTATGTTCTGAACGCAGTTAATCTATCAAGAGGATACAGGTATTATTACTATTACAAAGATTATTATACAAAAAGATAGTTTCTCATCCTTTTTGCAAAATTCTTAAAAATATCTGTCCTGTAATCAGGGTATGTCCAATGGAGTTCTTGAAAATTTTTATTTTTGTAAATCAAAGTGACTTCACCATAAATCCCTTCGCCAAGATAAATTCTGTGAGAGTAATTTTTTGTTGTTACAAGGACAACCCTTGAATGGCTTATTCCACCAGGGTCTATATTAACGGTTCTTTTCCCTTCAATAGATAGTTTTTTCTCAAACTCTATGCTTTTTAGTTTTAGATGGACAAGTTCATTTTCAAATATTATTTTTTCAATACCTACCCAGCATCTTTTAAGGTTCCCACCCATCTCTTCTTCATAATAATCTGTGAAATTAAATGGGATTGGCTCTGTCTCTTCTATTATTCTTCCTCCCTCTTCAATCCATAATTTTGCTTCTCTCAAATTCTTCTCATCACTATAGATAAGCCCAAAGAAAACAATACATCTCATAGGTTAAGATTATCAAGATAAAAGAATTTTGTCAAATATTTTATTAAGATAATCTTCATTTATGTGCAAAGAAGCATCATGCCTTCTACTTGACAAAGATTGAAAATAATATAAAATATTTTTATGCCTGCAAATCTTCCTCCAATTTATTATGAAATAGAAAAGAAATTAAAGTTTGCACAAAGCCCTGAGGAGAAAATACAGATAATTATGCAGATGATCGCAGTTATGCCGAAACACAAAGGGACAGACCATCTTCAGGCTGAATTGAGAAGGAAGATCTCACTTCTTAAGAAAGAAGCATCAAAGACACCAAAGGTTCAAAGGGCAGATTTATACACCGTTCCTAAAGAAGGCGCTGGTCAGATCGTTCTTATCGGTAAAACAAACTCAGGGAAATCAACTATCCTTGCGAACTTAACAAATGCAAAACCTATGATTGGTGAATACCCTTTCACAACACAAAAACCAGAAGTTGGAATGGTAAGATTTGAGAATGTGAATATACAACTTGTTGATACACCACCACTTTGTTTTGAACACAGGCCTCCCTGGCTTTTAGCAGTAGCAAGGTCTTCAGACGCACTTGCTATTATCCTTACACCTGAAAAGACAATGGAAACATTATATGAAATTCTTCTAATCCTTGAAGAAGGGAATATGTTTGTGGGAAGGAACAAAAAATCCCCAAGAGAAGAACTAATGCCAAAAATGGGTTTTATCATCTTAAATATGTTTAATGGTTATGAGGATGTAAAAAAAGAGATAGAGAGGGAATACCCCGAAAGATTTGAGGTTTTGAAATTTGAACTAAATAAAGAGAACCTTGAGATAAGAAGAAAGATGTTTGAATACCTTGATATAATAAGGGTATATACAAAGCCACCAGGTAAAGAACCTGAATTAACACACCCTGTGATCCTCAAAAAAGGAGATACCGTGGAGGATGCAGCAGAAGAGATACATAAAGACTTCGCTGAAAAACTGAGATTTGCAAGATTGTGGAGGAAGGATATTAAAGGGATGATGGTAAAGAGGGATTTCATCCTTGAAGACGGAGATATCATAGAGTTCCATATACAGAAATAATCTTATAAATTATAAAATCAAATTTTATAATTTATAAAAATTTTTAAAAAAATTATAAAAAATTTTAAAAAAAAATACTTGACAAATATAAAATTTGTGTTATATTATTTCTATGAAGGTGCCTGATAAGTGTCCTTTTTGTAGTGGTAAAATAGAAATAAAGAGATTCAGGTGTAAGGGTTGTAATGTTGAGGTGGATGGTAGTTTTGACCTACCAGATTATGTTATTGACGAGGATATATGGGATTTCATCCGGCTTTATATCAAGGTTAGGGGTAATTTGAAGGAACTTGAAAGGATTTTTGGTGTATCGTATCCAACCATAAGGGCGAGGTTTGAAGATGTGAGAAGGGCTTTGGGCTTTACTGAGGAATATGACGATAAAAGTGAGATAATTTCCCAACTTGAAAAGGGTGAGATCAGTGTTGATGAGGCATTAAAAAGGCTTGAAAACCTGAAAAAGGAGGAGGTATGATCTTTTTCTTTCTCTCATTTGTTGTCCCTTTCGTTGAAAATCCACCAAAGATAGATGGGATTTTAGAGGAAGTATGGAATTTATCTCCTGTTATAAGTAATTTTACACAGCAAGAACCTCTTGAGGGTGAACCTGCAACAGAATCAACATATGTTTATCTTTTGCAGGATAAAGAGAATCTGTATGTTGCTTTTAAATGTTATCAGGGTGTTAAGCCTGTCTTAGAGATTAGGGGATGGGATAATGCATCTGGTGATTATGTTACAATATTTATTGATACTTATGGTGATGGTGATAAGGCATATTTTTTCACTGTTTCAACATCAGGGACACAGGAGGATGGAATTGTTGTTCGCGGGGGTGTGAGTTCGGATTACACTTGGAATGGAATATGGTTTGCGAAAGCCTATTTAACAGATTATGGATACAATGTTGAGATGAAGATACCTTTTAAATCAATAAGATATAAAAATGGAGAATGGGGATTACAGGCATCAAGGTGGATAGATAAAAAAGATGAATGGGATTATTATATTCCTGTAAAGAGATTCCAGGGTTTGAGGGTTTGTGATTTCTCTAAGATTGTTGTGCATCCTGAGATAAAAGGGAGATTCCTTGAAGTTTATCCTGTTGCACTTGTAAAATATTCCTCTGATTTAAGACCTGATATGGGTCTTGACATATCTTATAATCCTGCTCCTTCTTTTGGCCTTAATCTTACAACAAACCCTGATTTTGCAGAGGTTGAGGCAGACCCCTTTACAGTGAATCTTTCAAAATATGCTATATATCTACAGGAAAGAAGGCCATTTTTTATAGAAGGTCAGGATTTATTTAAATTACATATGTCAGGGAATTTTAATATAGGTGGAAGCCCTATAAGGGTTCTATATACAAGGAATATAGGGAGGATTGTTGATGATTCAACAAAGGTTCCTGTATTGTTTGGGATGAAGGAGATCTTAAAGATAAAAAATATTGAAAATGCGTTTATGTATGTTTTGACAGGTGAAGCAGGGAATGAACCTTTATCACATTACATTGCTTTCAGGACAAAGACCTCCCTATCACAATTTTTAAATTGCGGTTTTACTTATACAGGTAAAGAGAATACAATAAATTCAACAAGGGTTTTAACGTTTGATGGTTCTTATCTTAAAGGGAACAATGACATTCTCTTTCAGGGAAGTTTTGGTGATTCCTCAGGGAAGAGGGGTCCTGCTTTTTATGGAAATTATTCATTTATGAATGATAAATTTATGTTTAGCGCTAATGGTAGTTATATAGATGGTAATTATGCGATAAACGAAGTAGGTTATATAACTTCAAAAGGTTATTCTTTCATTGGAGGTTTTGGACCTGTTTTTGTTCCGCAAAATATTGTGAAATACTGGGGATTTGCCCTGGGTTCAGTTTTTGGGAAGGATTTTGAGGTTAAAAATCCTTCCTTAGGATTTTTTGTATTCACATTTATAAATATGAAAAAATCAAATATAAACTGGAGTTTTTCAATATCTGACCACTGGGAAGATACAAGTAATGTAGATTTTAATTACAAATCAAAAAGCGGGAATTTCAATATTCATCACAGGTTTTCGGAGAAATTGAGAGGAGGTTTCTGGGCTAATCTGAATTATGGTTTTAACTGGAGTTCTTATTACACCTGTTATTATTCCAATTATGGTTTCTATGCAAACTTCGAACCTTTACCAAATATACATTTTGATTTTGATGTGGATGGTGTTGGATGGTGGGAAGAGGGTTTGAAGATGTTTGATCTGAGATTGAAAAATATGGAGGAAAATTATATAACATTTAGTCCTGAGTTAGATTATTATTTCTCAACCAGAATTAAATTTGGATTAAGAACTCAATTTGTTTATGAAAATAATACAAATAGTATAATAAGTGAGAGGATAAATCCAATAATCACTTACAATATTTCTCCAAAATCCTGGATTTATCTTGTATATACAGTTACCTATGATAGGGATAATAAGATGATAAAGACAGACGAAGGCTCAACATTTAAGATAAGATATCTATTCTACTTCTGAGGAGGTTATATGGATGAGAGACTGAGGGTTTTAAAACTCCTTGAAGAAAAAAAGATCTCTGTTGATGAGGCATTAAGGCTTTTGAATGCGTTATCAAGGGAGAGTAAAGAAAGTAAAGAATCTATGAAAGAAAGGATGGAAGAGGAATTCAATGATATAGAGATGGTGATAATAAATAGTGAAGAAGGGGATATAGAATTAAAAGAGGGTGATGAATTTTATGTTGATTGTGATGGAGAATATGATTTTAGGAGGGAAGGGAAGAATGGGATTATAAATTTAGAAGGTGATGCTGAGATAATTATTAAAAAGGGGAAAAAGGTGTTTGTTAGTATTTTATATGGTGATATTGAAGCATATGTGAGTAATGATTTTGCCTGTTATTCCAATTATGGTGATATTGAATTGTTCGTTCTTGAACCAATAAATATTGATATAAAGAATTCTTATGGTGATACAGAGGTGATTTATTTTAAAGAGCCTTATGCAGAATTTGAACTTGTGGCTGATTATGGTGATATTGATAATGAGTTTGAATTTTCAAAAGGTGAGAAAAAGGTAAGGATAAAGAACCTTTATGGTGATATTGAGATAAGGAGAAAATGAAAATGAACGAAAAACTTAAGGTCTTAAAGATGCTTGAGGAAGGGAAGATAACAGCAGAAGAGGCTGAAAAACTCCTCAACGCAATAAATATGGAGAAACACATCAGGGTTGGTTCTGGAAGACTTGGGAATTTGCCACAGGAAATAAGTAGGTTAAAAGTGAATTTGAAGGCGGGTAATTTAATCATAAGTGAGGATGACTTAACGGAGGTGAAATATAATGGTTTCATTGACTGGGAAAAAGAAGAGGATGATTTGATATTTCATATTTCTTATGCGGATGTGAAGATAAAGAAGAAAAAAGGTGTAAAACTAATACTGAATAATCATTTTGGTAATTCAGAGGTTACAACAAGTAGTGATATGGAGGGATTGATAAGGCTCGGGAATCTTGTCCTTAATATCCTTAACCCTGTAAATCTTACGATAGAGAATTCATTTGGGAATGTTGATATAAATTATTTCACGATACCTGATGCAGAGTTTTTTATAGATAACCATTTTGGTTCTTTTAAGAATGACTTTAAAGATGCCAAAGGCTCAAAGGTTGTTAGGATAAAAAATAGATTTGGGAGTGTAAGCATAAACAAAAAAACAGGAGGTTAAAATGGTTTGGGGTATTTTATTCATCTTATTTGGTGTTGTTATCTGGGTCTTAAACTTTCTTGGTTCAGGATGGAACTGGGGAAGGGATTGGCCATTTCTTCTCATACTCTGGGGTATCTATATCTTTACAAAAGGATTACCAAGGAAGAGGAAGAAAAAGGATGTGAAAGTGATACTTAATGAGATTGCATCAGGAAAGATAAGTGCAGAGGAAGGTTTGAGAAAATTGGAGGATTAAATGAATGAAAAACTTAAGGTTTTAAAGATGCTTGAGGAAGGGAAGATAACAGCAGAAGAGGCTGAAAAACTCCTCAACGCAATTGATAGGGAGAATGTAAAAGGTAAAAGACTTGTGATAAGGGTGAAAGGACCAGATGAAAATATTAATCTTTCTCTACCATTAAATTTTATTAAGGCTATGATGAAGTTCTCAGGGAAATGTATAAATTTAATCCCTGAAGATGCAAAAGAAAAGATGAAGGAACAGGGTGTGGACATATCAAAAGTTCTTGAAGAGATTGACTTCAATTTCCCTGATGAACAGCAGGTGATTGTAGAAGGAAGAGATAGTGATAGTGAATTCTATATAGGGATAGAATAATTATTGAATAAGGAGTTTATACTCTTTTCATAAGACCATATTTTTGTGAAAATATCTTGACAAATATGTTGTTGTTATTAATATGATTTTATGAAAAAGATATATGAAATGATGGTTTAAAATGAATGAAAGAACGAAAAATATAAAAAATAATACTAATCAATTAATATTAGAAAATTTACAAGTTGTTTCACTTACTTATGGAACGGTAATATTAAATAAAGAAAAATTCATAGAGGCTTTATCTGAAGTTTCAACTCTGAACGGTCTGAATTCTATTAAAAATAGAATATTCGTATTAAAAGAGATTATAACTAATCATAAGAAAGACCAGGAGGGCATATTAAATATTGATCCCAATGGAGATACTATCTCTTTACGCAAAGATGTTCTAATTTCTGAATTAAATCAAATTCTCGAATCGCAGACGATTGAGAGGGCAAAATATTATGTAAATAGATTAAAAGAGAGCATCCAAAAAGTTAAAACGAGTAAGGTTAATGACATCAATCTTCTCAGATGGAAAGAATACGGTGAAGTTATTACTGATAGTCTTTGGATTTTAGATAAAAGAGATACATCAGGTGCACATCTTGGCTGGTATTGGGGAAACTTTATTCCCCAAATACCGCATCAGATGATGTTGAGATATACCAAAAAAGGAGAATGGGTTTTAGATACCTTCGTAGGAAGTGGAACAACTTTGATTGAATGTCGAAGGCTGGGGAGAAACGGAATTGGAATAGAATTAAATCCAGAGGTAGCACAAAAGGCAAAAGAACTGATTGAAAAAGAACAAAATAAAGACAATGTAATTAGTGAAGTAGTTGTCGGTGATAGCAGAGTAATAGATATAAAACAGATTCTAAATAGATATAATATAGATAAGGTTCAACTCCTCATTATGCATCCTCCATACCACGATATTATCAAGTTCTCAAGAGATGAGAGAGACTTATCGAATGCGAAAAATACAGAGGAATTTCTAAAAATGTTCGGTGCGTTTGTGGATAATGCGACACCATATTTAGAGAAGGGTAGATATTTTACATTAGTCATCGGTGATAAGTACTCTAAAGGTGAATGGATACCTTTGGGATTTTACTGCATGCAGGAAGTATTAAAAAGAGGTTATTTATTAAAAAGTATAATCGTTAAAAATTTTGAAGAAACAAGAGGGAAGAGAAACCAAAAAGAATTGTGGCGATATAGAGCGTTAGTTGGAGGATTTTACATTTTTAAGCATGAATATGTCATGCTATTCAAGAAGAGAGAAAGATAATATGGGAACTCATGTTTTTATAGTAAACGATGATACATTTCCCAGTAATTTAAACTACTTATTTGCTGGGACAGGGGCAAAAGATAAAGACGAAGATATTGGTTTGCTCTTTGATATAAAAAGAGTCAGACCAGATGATTTTGTTATTTTTTACATAGAAGCAACCACAAAAGTAAAAGGTGGTTTTTATGGTATTTTTAAAGTTGCCGACCAGAAACAACTTGTTTTTCATGTTCCTAGACAAAATGGTTTCCAACCAAACTTGGGTAAAAAACTTATATACAGAACATTACTTGAACCTTATGAAGTATATTCTGAAGGTGTTCCAGAATGGGAAGCATTAGACAAATTACCTGTTTACGCAACAGAGATTCAGTGGAGTTTGATTTATAGAAAATTGAAAGGTAAAAGAGGTTGCACTCCATTGCTTCCCTGGGAACCGATAATTGTTGCACCACCACACACCTCAAGAAACTGGCAAGATGTTATTGATGCCTTCAGGAATTATAACCGAATGCGAATCTCATTACCACTTCTTTATTTTGAATTTAGGGTTCAGCGTGGAAGAAATATTATTTTTTGAACAAAAGGAGTATTGAAAAATATGAAACTGCCACTTCATATAACAGCGGATAAAAGGGAAAACAAAGAATTCCCTTCTGCAACTTCTTTTATCCGCAAGTCTATAATCATTCTTTTCTTTTTATCTATAATACTTCTTGCAGATTACCATACAATTTATGATATACAAGGGCAACAGAGTTCTTCCCCTTATGCGAATCAGGTTGTAACAACATCTGGTGTTGTAACAGGTGTGGGAATTTCTGGTTTCTTTCTTCAGGAGAAGAATTCAAATCCTGCATGGAGGGGCATCTATGTTTATACCCAGTCAAATCCTAATGTTTCAATAGGTGATAGTATTGTTGTAACAGATTCAGTGAAGGAATACTTTGGTCTTACAGAGATAAAATCACCTCAGAAAAATTATAGTAAGATATCATCAACAACAACACCTGAACCTGTTATTCTTAAAACAGATTCTGTTTCTGATGAGAAGTGGGAATGTGTCCTTGTTAAGGTTGAAGATGCTGTCTGTGTGAATCCAAATGCAGGGAATGGTGAATGGATTGTGAATGATGGTTCTGGTGATTTGAGGATAGATGACCTTTTATTTTCATATTCACCTTTAGCAGGAGTGAAATATACGATCACAGGACCTGTCTATTTTTCAACAAATTTCAAGATAGAGCCAAGAGGTGTATTTGATATTGCCTCTGCACCAAAGGTTTACAATGTGTTAAGATATCCACCTTCACCAACATTCTTAGATAGACCGATAATAAAGGCAAAAATAATTGATGATGGCCAGATTATTGCAGACTCTATAATTTACAGGATAAATTCAGGTTCTTATTCCGCAAAATCCCACGATAGTATATCTTCGGGTTATTATTATTATAATATACCAAAAAGAAATAAAGGTGATACTATTTTTTACTATGTAAAGGGAATTGATAATTCTTTAAATAAAGACTCATCAATGACCTTCTCTTATGTTGTGAGGGATACAACAGATACTCAATTCAGGGTTATGACTTATAACATACTGAATTTCCCTGGTTCAACACCACAAAGGCTTGGATATATGATGAAGGTTTTTAGACAGATTGTTCCAGATATACTTATTATTCAGGAATTAAATAGTGCAAGTGGTGCAGATATGATACTTGATTCATTGAATACAATCACAGGTGATTACGCAAGGGCTGAGTTTATTCAGGACCCGAATGATCCCTCTTCAAATAATATGCTTTTTTATAGAACATCTTTAGCGTATCTTCTTTCACAGGATACAATATGCACTTCTTTAAGGAATATAAATGAGTATGTGATGGAGATAAATAATAATATAATAAGGTTTTACTCCTGCCATCTTAAGGCAAATGATGATGACGCTTCTATAAATCAGAGATTACAGGAAGTCACAAAATTAAGAAATCATCTTTCTACATTACCTGAGAGTTCAGAATTTATTATTGCAGGAGATATGAATTTTTACACATCAACAGAACCAGGTTATCAGAAATTTATCGCAGATGAAGAAAATGATATTGGAAGGGCTCGTGACCTTCTCGGTGTTGCTACAAACTGGCATGATAACTCTTCCTGCGCAATATATCATACACAATCAACAAGGACTGGAAATATAGGGGATGGTGGTTCAACTGGAGGGCTTGATGATAGATTTGATTTCATCTTCGGTAATTACAATATTAATGATAACAGGGGTATTGAATATGTATTGAATACATATAAGGCATACGGGAATGATGGTAATCATTTCAATCAATCCATTAATTACGGGACAAATGATTCTGTTCCGCAAGAGATAGCAGATGCATTATATTATGGTTCAGACCATCTCCCTGTTATTGCAGAATTCATCGCTCTGAAAAGAACAGGTGTTGAAGAGGGTAAAGATATGTATGATAGTTTGTTTGTTGAGATGATACCGAATGGATTAAAGATAAAAGGTGTGAAAGGTGACAGGATTTATATTTATGATATTGCTGGAAGATTGATTGATGATCTTCTTATTGATAAAGAGACCCTTTTCATAAGGATGAGACAGGGGATCTATTTTTTAAGAAGTGGAAAGTTTAAAAATATCAAAAAGGTGATTGTATTTTAAAAAGAAGGAGGAATTATGAAAAAGGATTTTGTATCAATAACAGACCTTAAAAAAGATGAGATACTTGAACTATTTGAGGATGCTATAAAGATGAAGAAGAAGGTGAAGAAAGGGATACAGCATCACTATCTTAAAGGTAAAACCCTTGCCATGATATTTGAGAAACCATCTTTGAGAACAAGGGTCTCATTTGAGGTTGGTATGTTCCAGTTGGGTGGGACCGCAATCTATCTTGCACCTTCTGATATAAAACTCGGTGTTCGTGAATCAGTCCCAGATGTTGCGAGGAATCTTTCAAGATGGGTTTCAGGGATTATGGCTAGGACATTCGCTCACAAGACAGTTGTTGACCTTGCTGAGAATGCAACGATACCTGTTATAAATGGTCTTTCAGACCTTGAACATCCCTGCCAGATACTTGCAGATTTTCTCACGATACTTGAGCATAAAAAAACAGTAAAAGGTTTAAATATAGCATGGGTTGGTGATGGAAATAATGTTTGTCATTCATTGATGCTCTGCTCTGCTATGCTTGGTTCAAATATGAGGATTGCTGTCCCAAAGGGATATGAACCAAATAAAGAGATAATGGATAAGGCATTAGAATTTGCAAAAAAAACAAAGGTGAAAATAGAATTATTTAATGACCCATTTCCAGCCTGTAAGGATGCAGATGTTATTTATACAGATGTATGGACTTCAATGGGTCAGGAAGAGGAAAAAGAGAAAAGAATGAGGGATTTTAAAGGATTCCAGGTGAATAAAGAACTTCTTGAGGTTGCAGATAAAAATGTTATTGTTATGCATTGCCTTCCTGCACACAGAGGTGAAGAGATCACGGATGATGTCCTTGATGGAATCCATTCAGTTGTCCTTGATGAGGCTGAAAACAGGCTACATGCACAGAAAGCATTACTTGTGAAACTTATGGGTTAATTATCTCTTCCATATATTGAAGAAACGATGTTCCTCTCTTTTTATAAGCCTTTTTATATTTGACCTGTGTAGATAGATAACAAGTAGTGAAATAATAATAGTAAGGATTAAAATAGGTATTTCTATCTTTGACTTTAATAAAATCATTGATAGGATGTATGCATAAGGGAAGAAGAATGCTGATGATATAGAAGCAAGTGAAACAAAACCTGATAATATAAAGACGAGGATCCAGATAAAAAGTATAAAAAGGGATGTTAATGGGAGTAGTGCAATAGAACCACCAAAACCTGTTGCAATACCTTTACCTCCTTTAAATCCAAGATATGGTGTGAATGTATGTCCAAGGAATACACCTATAAATGATAATATTCCAAAATAAACACCATATCTTCTAAAAAATAGAACAGGAATAACACCTTTAAGGAAATCAAGAATAAAAACCATTATCCCTTCTTTTTTCCCTAAAACCCTGAAAACATTTGTTGCACCTATGTTCCCACTTCCATACTTCCTAATATCAATCCCTTTTATCCTTCCAGTTATATAACCAAATGGAATACCTGCGAAGAAATATGAAACGAAGAATGAACCAAACAATAAAAGAATTTTCATCCTTTCCTCCTTTTTAAGATTATTTTTATAGGGATACCTTCAAATGCATATCTTTTCCTTATCATATTTTCCAAATACCTGAGATAATTCTCATTTATTCCTTCAGGTAAATTTGTTTCCAGAAAAAACAATCCTTTTCCATCCACCTGTTTTATATTATAAATAAATACAGGTCTTTTCCCATACATAGGTGGAGGGTTATTCACAACTGATTCCCTTAAAAATTCATTCAGTTCCTTATTTTTCAATCTCAAACCCTTTGAAATCTCTATACATTTATCAAGGAATTTGTCAAGCCCTGTCTTCTTCAACGAAGAGGTAATTATTATCGGTGCATAGGAGAATATTTCAAGTTCCTTTCTATAATATTCAATAACATCTTTCTTTAATCTATCCGGGACAAGGTCAAATTTCGTTAGAACTATAAGAAGGAATTTCATACTCTCTTCTACAAGGGATATAATTCTTTTATCTTCCCTTGATAAAGGTTGCATTGAATCTATTAAGACTGCGCAAACATTTGACCTTTCTATACTCCTCACAGTCCTTAAAAGTGTGTAATACTCAATCTCATCTTTCAACTTCCCTTTTCTTTTTAATCCAGCGGTATCAATCAATGTTATTAGATTTTCATTATAGTTTAAATATGTATCTATGCTATCCCTTGTTGTCCCGGGGATTTCCGAAACAATACATCTTTCATATCCTAATATTGCATTAACAAGTGAAGACTTTCCAACATTAGGTTTCCCTATTATTGCAATCCCTATACCTTCTGCTGGTTTCACATTCTTTATCCCCTTTGAAATCCAGTCAAGTAGTTCCAGTAATCCTCTCTTGTGTATCGCAGATACAGGGAAGATGTTATCATAACCGAGTTCATAAAATTCTGAGAGTTGTAATTCAATGTTCTTCCAATTATCAATTTTATTAACAACTATCGCAATATCTTTCTCTGGAAAATTCTTCCTTATGTATAATCCTATATCCTTATCGAGTGGTGTAAGACCTTCTTTCCCATCAACGACAAAGATGATTTTATCTGATTCATTTATCGCAAATTCAACCTGTTTTTTTATCTCCTTCGCAAGTGTCTCCTCAGAGAATAAAAGACCACCAGTATCAGCAATTATCATACTCTTCCCTTTATGTTCAAAAAATCCATAAATTCTGTCCCTTGTTGTCCCTGGTTTATCTGAAACGATAGACTCTCTTCTTCCAATTATTGCGTTAAATAATGTTGATTTACCCACATTAGGTCTTCCAACAATAGCAACAAGGCTCATTGAACTATATTCTTAAATTTTGAGAGTTCCCTTGGAGCGATGTAAACCCTTTTTTTCACAATCTCCTTGAATCTCTCAAGGGGCATACTATCAATGAATAAATTATCATCATTAAGAACATCAGGGGGTAAAATAACATTTTCCCCATCGTAATTGTAGAGCATACCTGCAATGTCCCATCCACCAAGGAGACCTGATACTGTGACAGTTTCACCAAAATATCTATTTTTAATAACAACTGTTTGAGCCTTTAAACCATTCTCTCTAAACTTATCTTCAAGTTTCAATATAAACTTTGATGCAAGAACACCTGTTACAAGGATTGTCCTTCCAGAAAAATCAGGTATCTCAACATCTTCAAGTTCATCAAGGAATCTCCTTACCATACCAATCCCATTCTCAATCTGTGGGAAGTCATCGTAATATTCAGTTTCTGGGATATCATAATCTGCAATGATGTAAAATTCATCAGCGAGATAGAGGAAGTTTATACCAAACTTTTCCCTGAACTCCCTCTGGAATGGCTCTGACATTTTTATTACTTCCTCTGCCCATTCCCTTGTCGGCTTTTTTATTGGTTTTAAATTGTATCTATATGTTGTAAGACCAACAGGGACAACACCTATAGAAATTATATCAGGGAAATATAGAGAGAGGTCTTCTATGGTTGAGATATACTCATCCCTGTCATTCACATCGGGTATAAGAACAATCTGTGTATGTATCTTAACATTACATTTTATCAATCTTTCAATATCTTCTTTTATTCTTGCACATCTTTCATTACCCATAATCTCAGCCCTTAAAGATGGATTGGTTGTGTGGACAGAAACATAGATTGGAGAAAGATGCATCTTTTTTATCCTTTTATAATCATTCTCTGTCATATTTGAAAGGGAGATAAAATTTCCATAAAGGAATGAAGCCCTGTAATCATCATCTTTTACAAATAAAGAAGGTCTTGCATCAGGTGGGAGTTGATCCATAAAACAGAAAGAACAATTATTTGAACATCTCCTTATCTTTAATGGTTCAACATTTATTCCGAGAGTTTCTCCCTCTCTCCTTCTTATCATTATTTCCATATTCTTCTTTTCCCTCTTCAACTCAATCAGGATCTCTTCTTCTGCAATAGAATAATTATAATCAATCAAATCGTTTATTTTATTCTTATTTATCCTTATAATCAAATCATCCTTTAATACACCTGCCTTTTCAGCAACAGAATCTTTTTCAACAGAAACAACTTTCAACATATTAATATTCTAATTGAATAAACTTTAACTCCCCAAATCCTTTAATTTTTAATGTATCAATCTTTGATTTGTCCCCAACAATAATTATTGAAAAATCATCAGGTTTTAAGTATTTATTTGCAGCATTAAAAACACCTTCTATGTTCACTTCCTTTGTCTTCTCCACATATTTTGAATAGAAATCAAGTGGGAAATTGTAGAATTCAAGCCTTGATACCATCCTTATGAAATTATATGGATTACCAAAACTTGATATTGCGCTATTTATAAAGGACTCTTTCGCTATCTTCAGTTCTTCCTCTTTCACCTTCTCTTCCTTTATTCTTTTCACTTCATCAATGATGTATTTTATAGCATCGTTCACTGAACCTGATTTTGTTGCACAGAAAGCCTCAAAATACCCTTTAAATAAACTTCTTTTTATGTATGAACCCCATGTTGAATAGGCAAGCCCTTTCTCATTCCTCACCTTTGATACAATCCTTGATGTGAATCCACCTGAGCCAAGAATATCGTTCATAATGAGAAGGTCAAAATAATCATCACTATAACCTCTTTCACCCTCATGTAAAATCAATATGTATCCCTGTGGTATCTTCATATCATAAAAGAATACCTTCCCTTTTTCCATAGGTTTGAATGGTTTTAATTCTGGTATTTTATATTCATTATTGTACTTATCTTTAAAAAGATTCTCCATATCTTTCAAGAATTCATCAATATTAAAATCACCAATGATGGATATTATCATATTATCAGGTTTTATAAATGTCTTATGGATTTCAAACAATCTTTCCCTTTTTAATTCTTTTAATTTATTTATATTTGCAAACCTTGAAGCAGGATTTTCTGGATAAAGGACTCTATAAAAGAGGTAAAATAAAACTTCAGATGGATCTTCCATTTCCCTTTTGAAATTATCAAGAACCCTTTCTTTCTCAACCTTCATAATCCCTTCATCAAATCTTGGATGGAATAATATTTCTTCAATAATAGGAAGGGCAATTTCTTTAATTTCAGAAAGGAATGAAATATTAATTCTATAAAAATCACCCTCGTCTGAAGTAGATATATCAATAGCATTATCCTCAAGGATCTTAACAATCTCATCTGGTTTATATTTTTCAGTCCCACCTTTTATAAGCATCTCATAAAAAAGTCTCTGGACAAGGTATTCACCATCCTCAAGATAAGGCGGGCCACTCTTTTTCAATATTATTGATATTTCAATAATGGGTAACTTCTTCTCTTCTTCAAGGAAAAGAACAGCACCTGATTTTAGAACAACCCTTTGAATATCCTTACCAACCTCTGGAACTTTCCATTCTATCTCAGGAAATTTCATCTTCTCTATCTCTTTAGCCATTTGGGACTTCTGTGCATAAATAAAAAGAAATAAAAAAGTGAAAAGGACAAATTTTCTCATCTGTTCCTCCCCATTGTAACTATGTTTGATCTATCTTTTACAAGATATTTTTCTATAATGTTTAAGCATTCCTCTTTTTTTATTGAATCAATGATCTCAAATTCCTTTTTATAATATTCAGGGTCTCCGAATATTCTTTCACCTCTCAATATACCAAATGAAAACCATAAAATATTCTTCATCCTTTCTATTGTCCTCTTTTTATACCTGATCTTTACCTTCTTCAAATCTTCATCACTTATACCATTTTTCTTCAATGAATCAAGTAGTGAGAAAATCTCATCTGTTATCCTATCAAAACTAATATTTTCTTTTGGGTAAATGTAAAAAATAAATAATGATGGTGCTTTATTTTCATTATCTTGAAGGAAACAGGAAACCTCAGTTGCAATCCCCTTATCAACAAGGTATTTTTTTAATAATGAACTCTCGCCATAACCTAAGATATTAGAAAGTAGAAATGCAGCATAATATTCCCTTTCACCCAATTTTGGTGTAAGGAATGAGATTGAATAAAGTGGAGAGCAATCAAAATATATATGATTCCTTCTTTCAGTTTTCTGTTCTAACTCCTCTGTAAACCTGATAATAGGTGATTTCCTCTTCTCCCATTTCCCGAAATATTTTTCAACAAGTTTTATATCCTTATCAGGATACACATCACCTCCAAGTAAGATGATGCACCTTTCAGGAATATAATAATTCCTGTAATATTCCAATACCTCTTCAGGTTTTATATTCATAATATCTGTTTCCCATCCAATAACTGGATTCCTTACTGATGAAACAGTATATGCAGTGAGTATTATGTTATCCCAGAATAACTCTTCAGGTCTTCCTTCACCCATTCTTCTTTCTTCATTCACAACATCCCTTTCAGAATAGAATTCTCTTAAAAAAAGATTCTGGAATCTGTCAGACTCTATCTTTGCCCATAACTCCTTTTTGTTTGAAGGGAGAACAACATAATACTGGGTGCTCAATTTTCCTGTTGAAGCATTCATCATCTCCCCACCATGCATTGAGTATATCTTCCATATCTCTTCTGAGATCACAAGTTTTTTTATCTCTTCTTCAATTTTCTCTATCTCCTTAATAATCGTTGTATCCCCTTTTGATTTCTTCTCATAATATTCCCATAATTTTTTTGTAAGTTCCTCCTCTTTCTTAAAATCAATAGTTCCGAGTCTTCTTGTTCCTTTAAATAGCATATGTTCAAGGAGGTGTGAAACACCTGTGATACCTAATCTCTCATAAGCACCTCCAACATCAAACTGAACTATACCTGTAAAAACAGGTAGTGAATGGTCTTCAACAAAGATCACCCTCAAACCATTGTTAAGCGTCTTCTTCGTTATTTTCACATCCATTGAAATGATAAAAAGTAGTATCTGTAACATTAAATCTCCTTATGTTAATTTTTTTAAAGAGTTTGCATATTTTTCAACCTTCTCTTTCGCCTTCTTAAAAACCTCTTCAGATTTTAAACCAGTTAATATCTCAATACCTTCTTCAATATTTTTTATCGCATATAAATGAAACCTCTTTTCTTTAATCGCTTTTAAAACACCATTTTTTAGAACAAGATTCTTTATGTTCTGATAAGGAATAATAACACCCTGATTACCCGTGAGACCTTTTTTTGAACAAACATAATAGAAGCCTTCTATCTTCTCATTAACACTACCTATTGGTTGTATCTCACCTTTCTGATTTATTGAGCCAGTTATTGCTATGTATTGTTTCAAGGGAATATCAGTTAATGCAGATAGGAGTGCTATAAGTTCCGCTGCTGAAGCACTATCACCATCTATCCCTGTATAAGATTGTTCAAAACATATATATCCATTCAGGGAGAGAGGATAATCCTGTGCAAGTTTTTCCTGAAGGTATCCTGTAATTATTATTACACCTTTTGAGTGTATAGGTCCACTTAATTCAACCTCCCTTTCTATATTCACAACACCAATTTTTCCACAGGAAACATTTGCTGTTATCTTAACAGGTTTACCAAAACTCAGATCACCGATAGAATAGACCTCAAGACCATTTATCTGTCCAATCTTTTCACCTTCTGTATCTATCATAATCTCATTATTCTTTATCATCTCATTTATCTTTTCCTCAAAAAGATTTGATCTGAAATATTTTTTCTCTATAGCCTTCTCAACATCTTCAGCGTTTATGAATTTCCCATTTCTTTCCTTCGCAAAATGGTTTGCCTCTCTTATTATATCAGCAACTTTTGTGAATTCTGTTGATACCTTATCCTTTCTCTCTGCAATCCTCATACCATACTCTATCACCTTTTCAATCCCATCTTTTCTCATCGTTAAAAGATTTTCTCCTTCTATCACCTTTTTTATAACATAAGCGTATTGTGAAGCAGATTCTTTGTTTAAATCCATTGTATTGTCAAAATCAGCCCTTACCCTGAAAAGTTCATTAAATTCAGGGTCAAGTTCATAGAGAAGGTCATATATCCAGGGTTCTCCTATCAATATCACCTTCACATCAACATTTATAGGTTCAGGTCTCAATCCTGATGTCAAATATATGTTATCCTCTCTTGGTTGTATTTCAAGTTCTCCAGACCTCAATGTCCTTTTTAGTTTTTCCCATACACCAGGATGTGTGAGAAGGTCGTATGCATTTAAAACAAGATAACCACCATCTGCTTTAAGGAGCGAACCCCCTTTTATCATAGTAAAGTCGGTTTTGAATACACCTTCACTATCTGAGAAGAATTCTATTGTTCCGAAAAGTTTCTGGAATGTGGGTGAATTCTCAAAAACTATAGGTGTTGTTTTAAAATTTGAATTATCAATGATGAGATTCACCCTGTATTTTGAAGGGAATTGTTCCTTTTCTTCCTCTATCTTTTTTATATTTTCAAGTATATCGTTTTTAAAATCATCAAAGAATTTATGAACTTTCTTATCCCTGTAGATATCTTTTAAAGGCTTTATCTTTGTTTCAATTATAGGCAATATGATATTCTTTATACCTTCATCAAGTTCCTCGTAAGCCCTTCTTCCCAATTCATTCACATTTATAAGGACTTTTTCAAGTTCAAATGATAATTTTGAGAAATTCTCCTCTATTTTTAAATACTCATCTTCCGATATTTTCCCTTCTGCCCTTAATTTTTCAAGGTCAGAGTATTCAACAACCTGGCCTTTGTAAACGGGTTTTAGGACAGGTCTGAAGTAGGATTCTATCTTTAAGAAAACAACCTTAAAATTAAGTGGTTCAGCCATCTTCTGCAATTCTTCAAAAAGTTTTGTCTCATTTTTCTTATATTTATCAAATATTAACTTTCTCAACTCAGCAACTGCCTCTGAACGTAAAAAATTACTTATAAATTCAATAGTGCTCATTGCGAGATTTTCAAAATCCCTTTTGAATCTTTTTCCATAACCTGCCTTGAATGTGAGAAGGATTGGTGTATCAGGGCTTGAGAAATTATAAACATAACACCTATCAAAGAGTTTTGTCTTCTTTTTCATCTTTGAAAGTATATGACGGACACTCGTATTCCTTCCTGTTCCAGGGAGTCCTGATACAAAGAGGTTATAGTGTGAATGCCTTATTGATAATGCAACCTTTATTGCATCTATTGCCTTCTCCTGACCAACAATCTCTGTTTTTAAAGGGATCTCCTTTGTGTTTGAGAAATTCAAAGGAGGGAGTGTATAAATTATGTCTTTATATCCAATCTCGTATTTTTCCATATCTTAAATTTACATCTATTATTCAATCTTGTCAAATCTTTTATAAAATTTTTCATAATATCCTTGACATATATTTTTTTTCTATTAAATTCATAATATGTTTTTCCTATTGATAGCCCTTTTCCCCTATGATGAGGTTATAATGGAGATAGGGGTGAAAGGGGTAAAAAACATAGACACCATACTTGTTCTCACTGTTTCAGGTCTTAAAATAGGTGATATACTCACACCTGAAACTGGAGAGAGATGTATAAAGAATCTTTATTCAACTGAACTTTTCAGGAATATAAAACTTGAGGCACTGAGGAGTGAATATGGAGGTATAAATGTTATTATAAATGTTGAAGAATTCCCGAAGATAAAAGAGATTGATATATCAGGTAATAAAAATATAAAGAAGAAGGATATTGAGAAGGTTATAGATATCACACTACCAAAGATAGTATCGGATAGGAAACTATTTGAAATCTCAAATAAAATAAAAGAAATTTATAGAGAGAAAGGTTTTAAGGGAACAAAGGTTGAGATACAGAGGGAAGAGATAGAAGGTGGTGAAAGGATAACATTCGGTATAGAAGAAGGGAAAAAATTGAGACTGAAAGAGGTTGAATTTATTGGTAATAATGATATATCTGATAAAAAACTTAGCGGGAAGATAAAAACAAAGGGTAGAAAAAACTGGTGGTCTTTCTGGATAAAGGGTGAGATAGTTGATACCATTATTGAGAATGATTTCAAACTGATAGAGGATTTTTACAGAGAGAAAGGATACCTTGATGCAAGGACAGATTCTTTCAGGATTGAAGAGATAGGGAATTATGCTGTGATTAAGTTCTTTGTTTATGAAGGTAAAAAGTATCGTTTAGGGAATATCACATTTTCGGGTAATGAATTTCTCAAAGACCCTGAAAGGTTTATAAAGATGGAGAAAGGTCTCCCATTTAACAATAAAAAATTTGAGAGTTCATTACAGAATCTTTACTCTTATTATACAGATAATGGTTATCTCTATGTGAATATAAATCCTTCATTCAATTTCAGGGGTGATACAGTGGATGTTGATGTGAGAATAATGGAGAATAATAAGGTTTATGTGAAATTTATAGATATAATAGGGAATTTGTCAACATACGATAAGGTTATAAGAAGGTATCTCACAATATATCCAGGTGATGTATTCTCAAGGGATAAGATTATAAGTTCACAACAGAATCTCTTCAGGCTTGGCTACTTTGAGAATCTCCTTTTCAATATAAGGAAGGAGTCAACACTTGATTCAGTTTCGCTTATATTTGAGGTGAAGGAGAAACAGACAGGGCAGGTATCAGCAGGTATGGGTTATTCAAAGGATGCAGGGATAACAGGTAATGTCTCAATAAACATACCGAATTTTCTTGGTAAGGGGCAGACTGTTAATTTAACATACGAGAGGACTGTTGCACAACAGACAGGAACAAGACCAATACAATATCTAACATTTGGATTCAATGAGCCATGGCTTTTTGATACACCAACAAGCGTTGGATTCTCCATCTTTTCAACATACAGACTATGGGAGAATTTCACTGAATATAGAACAGGATTTCAGTTTGATATTGGGAGGATTGTTGGTGAAAGCAAGGATGTAACAATATCAGGTAATTACAGGTTTTCAAGAAATAAGATAGATTGCGATACAGCAAAGACCCCTGATTATATTGATGAACAATATGGTGTTCACTGGGAATCTTCTATCTCAACAAATATACTGAAGGATTCAAGGGACAATTATTTCTATCCAAAAAGCGGGACTTATATCTCATTTTCACCGAAACTATCCGGAACTATACTTGGTGGTGATATAAATTATTACAGGATAAATTTCGAGATAAAAAGGTTTTTAGAAATTTATAAGGAATTTGTGATAATGAACAGGATTTTCTTCGGGCATATTCAGGGATTAAAAGGCTCTACAACACCTTTGATAGAAAGATATCTCTTAGGAGGTTCGGGATTTTACGGGATAAGGGGCTACAGGGATAATATCATAAAACTACCAAAAGGTTATGGAGGGAATGAGGCAATCATAATGAATCTTGAATTGAGAAGGAATATAACGAATATGATATATGTTTCCGCTTTTATAGATGCGGGTAACACATTTGAAGAACTATCAAAGATTGATATTACAGACCTGTATACAGGTGCGGGATTTGGCTTCAGGATTGAGATACCTATGATGGGTATTTTTGGCCTTGATATAGGATATGGATTTGATAAGGTGAAAGGAGGAAGATGGGAAACTCACTTCCAGTTAGGACAATCTTTTTAATACTGATTTTTATCTCCTGCACAAAGACAGGAAATATCTTTGAAAGGGGAGATGTTTATACAAAGGTTTTTAATATTGATAGCACATATTCTTATTTTACAGAGACATCCCATAGTTCAAGTCCATTTATTTATACTGGTGAGAGGGATTCTTTTAAGACAAAGAGCCTTATACAATTTACAGCACCAGATACTATTGACTCAATATATCTATTTTTGATTGGTGATGAAGTGAATGATACAATATTTTTCTTCACATTAAAAGATTCATTCAAAGAAGATAGTATCACATATTCAATGGTTAATTCTTTAAAGAATTATCTTTATTTTAAGAATTACTATAACAATGATACAATCTTATTGAAGATAACGCCACCTTATGATAGTGTTAAGAATGGTCTTATTATAGAATCAAATAATTTTTATAAATTCTGTTCAAAAGAAAATTCACCTTATTCATTTGTTGTTCTTTTTGAGAAGGCAAGGAAAGATACTCTAAAATTTACTAAAGATGCTTATGTTTGCTACCACCCATTCCTTAATGATACAACAGATACACTCTTTTTATCATCTGGTGTTTCTGGTAGGATAGACTTCTTTATTCCAAGGGATTCTCTAAATCTTGATTCATTGTTTTCAAGATTTGATATCTCCTTAAAGGTCTCTTCAACCTGCACATTGAGTGTAAATATAAAATTGAGGGAGAAGGTATTCAAGACGATTGGGACTGGAAGGGTTGATACAACAGGGTACATATCAATTATAAGTGGTGTTAAAGATCTGAGGTCTTTGAAAGATACAATGGAGAATTTAAAATTCACATTATTCCTGAAGAATGAGAGTTATAATCCAAGGATGATAAAAATTGATTCTTTAAAGGTATTATTGATGTATGTGGAGGATAAGGAATGATTTTTATAATTCTCTCTTCAAGCATATTTTCACAGTCAGGTTATGGTTCAACGGGAATTTTAGGGAATGGTTTTGAGAGGATACTCCAATCACCCTGTTATAATGATTTCTCAATAAATCCTGGCTCTTTCAGGGATGGTATATACTCTTCTTTAACACCTGATGTTGTATTCAGTAAGAGTGGGCAATTTGAGTGGTTTCCTTCCTCATTCGCATTTTCTATAAAATTTAGAAGTATTTTTAATCTTGCTTTTTCTTCAAACATACTTTATACGAAGAATTTTTCATACGAATTTTCAGAAGATTCAAATGAATGGGATCGATGGAAACAGATAACAAAAGTAAAAGGTAGCATCGTTTTATATGAAGGATTTCTCTCTTTAAAGATAAAAAATCTTCAGATTGGATTTGGTTCAGGAAAGATTATGGGGAATTCAAAGAGGATTGATATATTTGACTTTGAAAAATATTATGATATATATGATACATCTAATATAAATTATAATAAAGGGAATTCATATTCATTTGGTTTCATTTACAATTTTAACACCTTAACCCTTGGAACAAGTTTTAAGATTTATAACATTGATAAAGATTATTTTTACAGGTTGAACACTGGTATTGGATTAAAATTCAATGATTTTATGAATTTATATTTATCCTTTTATAGGCTTTATCCATCCATAGGAATAACATATAAGAATTTTATCTCAGGATTTTCGTACAATAAAAGTGATGAAATGACAGAAAAAAATTTTGGTTACGGCTTTAAAATTCCTATAAAGAAAAACTCCATTGTGATACTTAATAATATAAGATTTCTTGATGGTGTATTAGATAATGAGAAAAAATCTGATATTGATTATCACATAGGTATAACATTTGAATTTATTCAGTAAAGGAGGAAAATATGAGATTTTTGAAAGTTTTTTTATTTCTTTTCTCTCTCACAATATTTGCCGCTGATTATAAGATAGGTTTCATTGATTCTAACAGGATATTACAGGAATACAAAGGAACACAGGAACTTCAAAAGAAATATAATGCGAAGATACAGGAATGGCAGAATAAACTTGATAAGATGAAGAGAGATATTGAAGAATTACAGAGGCAATTCCAGACACAGCAACTTTATCTTTCTGATGAGGCAAAGGGGAGGAAACTGCAGGAGATACAGGATAAACAGAAGGAATATGAGAATTTCATTCAATCAATATGGGGTGCAGATGGCGAGGCAAAAAAACTGAATGACCAACTTATGAAACCATTCCTTTCAAAGGTTGATTCACTCCTTAAAAAGATAGGTCAGGAAGAAGGTTACACATTTATACTTGATATCTCAACTGGGACGGTTGTTTATGCTGATGAAGGATATGACCTCACAGATAGAGTAATAACTGAATTAAATAAGGAATTCGGTCCTGAAATTCCAACAACGGAAAAGGTTTATTATTACTGCGCAAAATTTAAGGAAATAACAGGAGAGGCTAAATCAAGTGGACTTGGTGATAGAATAAAAAATATCATAACAACATATTTCAGGAACAAAGGAAGGCTTGAAGAGATAAATTACACAATCATATCACAGGCGAAAAATGTTGCTGGTGTTGTTAAGGAAGACGAAGATATTAATATGGATAATGCTTTGAAGATTGTTGAGAATGCAAAACTTGATATCTTTATATTCGGGACTGTATCAAAGACAGGTGAAATAATTGAAATAAAATATACATTGATAAAAAATAAAGGGCAGGAGACAAAAGAGGGTAAGATAGAGATAAAAGGTGAGAGGCAATTCCAGGAGAATATCATCAATGAGATAGCGAGGGGAATAACAGAATTTATTAAATGAAGGCAAGTGAGATTGCTAATTTATTAAAAGGGAAACTTACAGGTGAAGATATAGATATAAAGGGAATAGAGACACCTGAGAAGGCAAAAGAGTATAATATAAGTTTTGTATTTGATGAGAAAGATATTGAATCCTGTAAGGCAGGTGTAGTTGTTATCCAGGAAGGGAAAGAAAGGAAAAGCGGAAGTTATATAAATGTTTTAAATGTAAAAGATGCATTTGTCTTTTATCTAAATAAATTTTATCCTGAACAGATAAAAAGAATAAAGGGTTTATCAAATAAAGCGAGAATAGGGAATTCTATAATAGGTAAGGATGTCTCAATAGGTGATTTCGCATACATATCAGATAATGTTGTTATTGGTGATGGAACTATTATATATCCAAATGTTTATATAGGTTATGATGTGAAGATAGGTTCAAATTGTATCATATATCCGAATGTTTCAATATACGATAGGACAGAGATTGGGAATAATGTTATAATACATTCTGGAGCAGTGATAGGTTCAGATGGTTTTGGATACATTGAAAAGGAAAAAAAGAGAATAAAGATACCACAGATAGGTAAGGTTGTTATAAAGGATAATGTTGAGATAGGTGCGAATACAACGATTGATAGGGGAACAATTGGAGAGACATTTATTGACGAGGGAACAAAGATAGATAACCTTGTCCAGATAGCACACAATGTGAGAATAGGTAAAGATTGTGTGATTGTTGCACAGGTTGGGATTGCAGGGAGCACAAAGATTGGTGACAGGGTGATTATTGCAGGTCAGGTTGGGATTGTTGATCACATAAATATAGGAAATGATTGTATCATACTTGCCCAGTCAGGTGTTACAAAAGATATAAAAAATGGGAGTATCGTTTGTGGTTCTCCAGCGATTGAGAGGAATAAGTTTATGAAAGAAAGGGTGCTCATATCAAGACTTGAAGAGATATATGAAAGAATAAAAAAAATTGAGAATAAGTGATTTTATTATTTATATCTCAAAATATTATCTATAGTGCTGATACAATAAAGTTTTATCCTGAAAAAAATATCATAATTCTTATAAGTAATGCACAGGTTATATATGGTGATTTGAAGGTTTTTGCAGATACTTTGATATATCTTTTAAAAGAGAAAAAACTTATCGCAAGGTCTTCTCCAAAACTTTATGAGAAAGATAGGGAGATTAGGGGAAGGGAGATGGAATACTATATTGATGATAAAAAGGGCTTTGCAAATGATGCAAAAACTCAGATAGAGAAAGGATATTTTTATGGGAAAAGGACTGTTTATCTTGAAAAAAATATCTTAAAGATAAGGAATGGTTATTTTACAACCTGTGATAAAGATGAACCTGATTATTATTTTTTCTCACCTGAGATAAAGGTTGTTCTTGATAACAGGATTATTGCAAGGAATATAATACTTTTTGTTAAAGGTATTCCTGTATTTTATCTCCCTTTCTGGATGAGGTCGATTGTGAAAGAGAGAAGGTCTGGATTTCTTGTCCCTAAGATAGGTTTCTCAGGTTATGGTGGAAGATTTATACAGAACATAGGATGGTATCAGACATTAACAAGATATGCAGATGCAACAATATGGTTTGATTATTATACAGCAACAGGTGTATGGGTAAACATTGAAACAAGGTATTTATTGAAAAAGAATTCAGGTAATCTAAATCTGAATTATATTAAAGAAAGAGGTGGAAATAAGAGATGGTCAATAATAGGTTCTGGAAATAATACAATCCCAGGTGATATTAAATTATCTTATTTTTCAAATTACAGGAGTGATAACAGAATAGATGTTGATTACAATCAAGGTGAGACAAGGCTTCAAGAAGAGGCAAATGCTGAGATAAGTTTATCAAAGAGTTTTAAATTTGGTAGTATAAGTGCAAGGGCTCAGGAGAAGAAGGATTTTATAAAAAAAACAACAAAAATGGAGATACCAAGGATAGACTTGAATCTTTATGGATTGAAGATATTCGGAATTAATCCTAATATATCCTCCTCTATTCTCAGAGATAAAAATGGAATTTTTTATTCAAGTTCACAAACAGGATTTTCTTTTACAAAAACATTTTTTCCTTTAAGGACATCCTTTGGTATAACAATCTCACACCTTTTTGCTTCAAAAACAATGGATTCAACATACTATAGTGATTTTCCAAGAACATATAACTTAAGTTTAAAGACAACAATTTATGGAATCTCAAGATTTGGTTTTTTATTCGTTGAGAGATTCAGGACTGTTATAGACCCTTCTATCTCTTATAGCATAAGAGAGAAAGGGAAAGATGGGAATTTATTTCCAGATGCTCTCTTCTCAATAAATAATAAGTATACAAGAAGTTTTAATTACAATCTTTCAATAATGAACCAATGGAAGATAAAAGATAAAGTTATCACCCCTTTAAGTTTTAATATTGGGAGTTCATACAATTTTGAAGAAAAAATATTTCAAAACCCAAATTTCCAGGCTCAGTTATTTGTTTCAAGAACAATCGCATCAGATATTACAGGTTTTTATGATATAAATAAGAAAAAAATTTTTATAAAGAACATAACAAATCTATTTAGTTTTTCAACAGATTTTGAAGGGCATAAATTTGACTTAAATATATCCCATTCAGTGAATATTTCTGATACAACGATTCAACAGAGTGCAAGTTTGAGAACAGGATTCTATCTCACAAAAAATTGGAATGTAAGTTTGAACACAATCTATAATTTCAAAGATATGAGATTCAATAATACTGGTATAACACTTAATAGAGATCTACATTGTTGGTCTCTTGAATTTTCTTACACGCAGTATCAGGAAAACTGGAATTACTCATTCAGGATTGGGATTAAAGAGATACCGGATATAAAACTTGAGAAAAATACAATAAAAGGTCTATTTCCCTAAGAGATATGTAATCTTTTCTCAGCCTCTTTTAATATTAACTCAAGCATTCCTGTATAATTGATTTTCGCAAAATGGCACATCTTTGCAAGATGACCATCCCAGCACCATCCGGGATTAGGATTCACCTCAAGTAATTTTGGATTCCCGAATTTATCAAGCCTCCAATCAAGCCTTGTGTAATCCCTGCAATTCAATCTTTCAACAAGTTTTATTGAATACTCTATCAAAACCCTCTTTGTGTATTCAGGGAGATTCGCAGGAACAGATTTTACCTTGCTGTAAGGAGATGTTGGATCCCATTTTGCCTCATAAGCACATATTCTTGGTAGATCGGGTGGAAGTTCCGAATAATCCTCTTCTAATATTGGAAGAACCATATATGAATCAGGGATATTCCCGATGATACCAACAGTTAAATCTTTTCCTGTAAGGAATTCTTCAACGAGTAATGGTTTATCATAGCCGAACCTCTCCCTTATCTCAGATATTGCATTTATTAGTTGTTCTATGTTATGACATACAGAATTTTTTGTTATCCCAAAACTTGAATCACCAAAATTTGGTTTAACAATCACAGGGAATTCAAAAGGTAGATGAAATGTTGCATCCTCTGGCTTTATAAAGAATGCTTCTGGAACAGGTATCTCCATCTCTTTCGCTATACCCCTCACAAGTGATTTATCATAGCAATAGGCAAGTGTCTGTGGTCCTGAACCAGTGTATGGAATTCCAAGCGTCTCAAGTATAGCAGGGATATGTAATTCCTTCAATGGGTCATTGTAATAACCTTCATCACATAGATTAAAAACATAATCAATCTTTCCTTTTAATTTCTGAAGTTCCTGAATGAATTCATCGTGGTTTGTTAAATATATAAAATTGTAATTTTTAAGTTGAGAAAGTGATTCTTTCAATCTATCTATTGTATAAAAATCATCATCATCAAATACAGCAAGAGGTTTTAAAGGGTCTGGCTTCTCAGGGTCTCCAAGTAAAACAACAACATTTTTTGTCTCCTTCGTTATCTTCGCCTTTTTTGGTGTCCATTCTTTTTTTGCAACAGCGGAAACTATGATCCTTCTCTCCATCATACCAAGGTCTTGATTTCTCTTAGAATCAGGTGATAATTCTGCAACAAAATTTATATCTTTAAAACCCGCTTTCTCAAGTAGATTAGATATACTCTCCTTAGAATAGAGTCTTTCAGCATAGAACTGGTCTTTAACGACACCCTTTTCAACATGTGTTATTACTTCCCTTGTTACGAGCCTTTGCCTATCAAAGGATAATGTTCTTTCCCTGCAAACAAAATATTTTTTCCCTATCCATTCCCAGGAGCGAGGTTGATAATTTTCCCTCACATAATCACCATCTGTAACATCTATTAGTATCTTTCCCCACGGTTTTAAAACCCTGAAAACTTCTTTTAACACCCTGAGGTCATCCTCAGCGGTTTCAAAATATCCGAAACTATTACCAAGTATAGTCACAAAATCAAAAGAATCGTTTTGATATGGAAGTTTCCTCGCATCACCTTCTTTGAATCTTATATTTAATCCTTCCCTTTTTGCAATTGTTTTTGCTTTCTGTATGAGATAGTGTGAGCGGTCAAGCCCTTCAAGATGTGATATGCCTCTTCTTCCAAATTCAAAAAGATGTCTTCCCTGTCCACAACATAAATCAAGAAGAGAGTTTTCAGGATTTATACCGAGAACCTTTATGAATAGATCAACCTCCCTTGCAGTGATAGAGATATCATCTACAACATCACCATCTGTTTTTAAATAATACGCATTGAAGAGATTTGCCCACCAGTCTGGTTTTACATAACCTTCAAGGTCTTTAACAGGTCCTAAACATCTAAGATTTCTTCGGTGTCTATTACTTTCTTTTTCCATCCTTTATTTCCTTCTTAAAAGAAGTTTCTGATTCCATTTTTTATTATATATAACATAAAAATAAAAAAAGTCAAGTATTTTTTTTATTATATCCATTGCGCTTCTGGAGTTATTGTTTTTCAATCTTCATTTTTTCAATTAGATGAGTAGCATCTGATGAATGACAAAAAATGTCATTGCGAACGAACGAAGTTGCCGTGGCAATCTCATATTGACTACAACAGAAAAGCCGTCATTGCGAACGAACGAAGTTGCCGTGGCAATCTCATATTGACTACAACACCAAAAAGTCATCACGAGCCTGCCTCTGGCAGGCGTGGTGATCGCATATTGGCTACCTTGGTACGGTGTTAATGTTTTTTTCAATAACCAATATTATGGGGAGAATATGCGATTC
>Ga0123519_10001104_pt1 | contig 46787 bp, 46 predicted proteins | sample YelNatPaOPRAMG02_FD_87396 | JGI IMG/M metagenome (GOLD analysis project Ga0123519, IMG submission 87396) | Hot spring microbial communities from Yellowstone National Park - Yellowstone National Park OP-RAMG-02 (version 2) | ecosystem: Environmental > Aquatic > Thermal springs > Hot (42-90C) ...
CCGCCAGGTGTAAAAGGTGGGCTCCGACACCCCGTGGGCCCGACAGAGCTCCCCGATCGTCTTCACCCCTTTCTGCGCCTCCTGCAAAATCCCGATGATCTGTTCCTCACTGAACCGCTTGCGATTCATCGCTCCCTCTTTCTTCAAGAGGGGATTCTATACTTTCCGCTGGCCCGGTTTTCGGGGAGCAGGTCACAGGGGCGACGGGGTTCTTCTTCAGCAGTCTTCTTGCACCTCGCGGAGTGACTCGTTGTCGAAGTGGTCGAAACTGTCCGTCGTGAACCGCACGCGCGTCATCGGCGTAAGCCCGCGCTCTTTGAACCACTCGTCGTCGAGCACAATCCCATCCCGCTCCATGTCGTGGCCGTAGGCCGCCAGCATCTCATCGACTGTCATCGTTTGTTTTTGTCGCATGTTTTTCTATCCTTTTGTTAGTTAATTAGATTATACCGTTCCAGGCACCCTCATTTGAAGAAAGACCAACCCTGACCCTGACCCGTCAGTGCCTGGAGGACTGCTGCCCTCGCCTCGGCTCGATTACGCCCACGAACGAAGACACGGATGGGGGGGTCGTTCTGCGTGGTATCAGGCGAGAACGCGCACCACACTGACCCGCTCTCCGATCCCCCGCCCCAATACGCCCCGCCCGTGTCATAATCGCCTGACACAAACCGCAGGCGTTGCAAGTGGAGGCGTTCGGGCGTCCCCTCGACCTGGCTACGCCTCCCCATATCAGCCCCGCGGATGCTGCAGCCCCTGTTACAGGGCAACGCCAGTATCTTGTTGATGTCGGGTGTGCTCATCATGTTCAGCTCTCCGATAGTGAAACTACTCGTCAGCTAGTCGACGGGCTTGCCGTCCGCCGTGAAGAAACGCTCACCCCAATTGGCGAACATATTATCCTCGCTCTGTCGCTGTTCGAGGTTCGACTCCATCATGCGGCCGGCAACGGTGGCGAGCCCCTCCAGAGCGTGCGTCAACGTCTTCCCACCGTTCAATGCCGCCCACGTTTCTTCCAGGAGAACATCGTCCGCATAGTAGCCAGTCAACCCGCACACTCCAGGGAACCGGACACGGCCGTTCTCACTCACGTAACCGAGCGGGCAGAGAACGTTCCGAAGAAACCACTCGCGGTCACGCTCATGATCGTCAATGCCCTGCACCCTAGCGGAGCATGCAGAGTACGCCCCGATTGACCAGTCAACAAGTTTGCCGCCGCAACGGTCTACAACCGCTCTGAGGCTGGCAAACGTCTCATCAGCCCAAGGAGTGTCGCTGGTGCGGGCGACAAGATCGGCCCATTGTTCATGCACTCTTTTGACGGCGACAGGGAACATGCGACTCAACTCCGCCAGATTGTAGACCGTCACTTGTTTACTCATATCTACCCTCTCACAGTTAGTGAAACCACAGGCCAGCCCCAGCCGTGGCCGGGGGCGGGCGTGTGAGGACATTATGCACTACGTTCGGCGAGCGGTCAAATACGCTGACTATCTATCCAAACTGTAAGCGAGGGCTAGCGTAGGGCAACGTCACAACGTCACATAGTACGTCACATACGTCACACGTTCATAAGCTCAGCGGACGCAATGGGTTATCATTTGGGCATGTGACGTTGTGACGTATGTGACGTTCACTCCTATTTCCAGAGCAAAGAGGATGTAAGGGAGAGAAGGAAGGAAAGAAGGAAAGAAAGTATATATATAGAGAGAGAGAGATGGCGGACAACGTCACATACGTCACAACGTCACATAGGGCAAACGCAAGCATTGAACGCATAACAGGTTACATCAATCGGCAGGATGTGACGTTGCATGTGACGTGTGACGTGCTCGGCCAAAAACGGTAGTCAAAGATGACAAATAACGCCCGTTCTCGCCCTGGGGAGCTGCTACTATCGCCACTCGACGCCCTCCCCGCTCGCCTATTTCGTTCTTTGCCTTGCGCCTGTCCAGGCGTTCCAGGGCGAGGGCTGGCCGTCGCCCTGCCCTTCGCCCTGATCTCCTGGGCGAGCGGGAACACGAGCGATAGTATCGCCGTCCAGTATCGCCTACAACTCTCTCTTCCCTAAGTCTTGTAATAGCACCACTTAGCGTCAGGCAGGCAATGGATACGTAGACCATTGCCGGTCCCATAACCACGATCTCCGCACATCCCGCCCAGCAAGCTTGCGATACCCGCCGGTCCCACCCTTGTGTCCCGGCCCGGCCCGAGTGATTCTTTTCATCTGTCGCCCCCCGCGTAACTTACATTCAACTTTGACAACTTTGACTAGGCAATAAAGTGCTAAACTGGACAACTTTGACTAGCAAAATCCGTGCCGTGGATTTGCCACCCGCCCGTTTTTGTGGTATAATTCTGCTTTCCGATCCCATGTTTCCATCCGGAGGCGATATGCGCCTGTAACACGCGGAGTTCCTCGGGACGTGGGCTTTCGTGTGGTGGAGGCCGTAGCGTGACGTGGAGGCTTGAACGGCTGGAGTCCCGCTGTCTCATGTCCATGCCCCTCGACCTAGAGGGCGTGGACGATCTCGTATTGTGCGGGATTAACATCGTCGGAGGGGCCAACAACATTAGCCTTTTCGACAGCCGCCGCGTCACGATCCTTGGCGGCCGGCTCATGTCCCCCAAGGGCGAGCCTGGTGCCGACAACCACAACCTCCTGCTCAATAACACCCGCAATGTTGTCGTGCGGGATGTGCTCATGGGCTCCGTCCGCCCCCGTGGCGACGCGATCTCCGTTTACAATTCCAGCCGAGTCGTAATCGACGGCGTGCGGATCAGCGGGCCGTTCGACATGAAGACCGACAAGGCGGCGGACATCGTGATTGACGGGACGGGCAAGGGCGGCCACGGGGACATCATCCGAAACGTGCGGGTCAAGAAGATCGTGATTGCAGCGGGCGGGTTTCACCGGCTGGAGAACGTGCGAGCCGTGACAGTGGAGATCAGCGGTGCCGCGTACTCGGGCAATCCCCGTCGGCTCGTGCATGACATCACGATACGCCACAGCATCATCAAGCACCTGTGGATCGACGGGCAGACCGTGAAGCGAGTGATGAGGATAGCAGCATAAAACCGGGCTTAGACCGGCGGGATCTCGGGTCTCCCCCGCCGGCTACCCCGGTCATCGGAGGCGTCTATGTGGCCTTGGGACGATGACTGGCAGGACGATCTGCCATCGGAAGACGGGGCGACATGAACGGAAAAGGCGACAAGCGGCGGCCTTGCCTCGTTTCTTACGGGCAGTATGCCGCGAATTGGGATCAGGCTTTCGGGAAGGAGAAAACATGCAAGGGCGATTTGTTCGCATTGAGTTCTATTCCGCTGACGCACAGGCCGCCGCAGCCGTCAAGCTCTATGACGAAGACGGAAACGAAGTGACGCTCGCGGCCAACGAGCGGCTGTTGATCGACACGCTTAACTTGTTCGGCGTCGCTGCCGTCACGTCTGCGATCCTGTTCGACGACCGGGCCGCCAACGGCACCCCGGCGGCGGGCGAGTACATCGCCGTCTTCGGCAACGGCAGCAACCACTTCGAGGGCGGCCCCGAGGGATTCGCATGCATGAAGGGGGCGGCCCCCAAGGTCAAGGCGGCTGCCGCCGGCATTGTCTCCGTGTCTGGCTCCGGGCACATCATCCAGAACGGCGATAGCAGCGCGGCCCAGACCTGGAAGGCATGAGCGATGGCGGCACCCACGAAGCTCAGCACGAAAGCCCTCACTCGTTACCTCAACGAGATGGGGGCTCTCGTGCATACGGTGGACGATGAGGGCAACCCGATCTCTCGGGAACAGGCTCTCGCTGATCTGCTGTGGAAGAAAGCCCTCGGCTATACGGAGATGGGCCGGGACGACGACGGCAATCGGTGTGAAGTCGTCCACAAGCCCGAGGCGTGGGCGATGCAGTACATCTTTGAGCGTCGCGAGGGCAAGGCCCCCGCGGCTGTGCAGACCGAGGACGCTGACCGCATCCGGGCTGCGGACAAGGTGCGGGAATTGGCCAGGGAACGGCTGAACAAGCTCGCCGCCGCGAAAGCTGGACCGAGCGGACCCCCGACATACAAACCGAAAGGATCGGCATGAAGTTCCGACGACTGGCGTTCTGGTGTCTGACTCCGATCACTGTCCCGGTCTTGATCGCGTCGTGCACCATGGTCGGTGTGGCTCAGGCGGTCATTGACGAACTCGACAGCTACGAGCGATGGCCGTTTAGGTTCTAATGGGTAACGTATTCGCAGCACAACCTCAGCTTGACGCGAACTTCCCGAAGATCGCCCGTCTGTGGACGGACCCGATCTCGGGTTTATCCGTTCCCAAAGACCCCGACGCGAATCTGCAATGGCGGGCGGAGATGCTCGCTGCTGCGGAGAGCGACCGCGAGCTTCAGGTGGACCTGTACACCGCCTGCTCGCAGTCGATCCTGTTTTGGGTCAACGCCTTCGCCTTCACGCTCCGCGTCTTCGAGCCCGACGGGGCGGGCAAGGTTCGACAGGCCACGCACACGCACCTTCCCTACGTGACATGGGAAGTCCAGGACAAGCATCTGCTGCGGCTGGAGTCAGCTATCGAGAACGGCGAGAGCCTGCTGACGGACAAGAGCCGCGATATGGGGGCGACGTGGGATCACGTTGCAGTATACGTCCACCGCTTCTTGTTCCGCGACGACGAGACGCACCTGATGATGAGCCGTAAAGAGGATGCCGTGGACATCCTCGACGGCGTGCCCAAGGCGTACCCGTACGGCCCGCTGGCTGATCCGGGCACGCTGTTCGGCAAGCTCGACTACATCCTGAGCCGGCTCCCCGAGTGGATGCTGCCGAGGATGAGCCGCAAGAAGATGCACCTTGTCAACCTGGATACGCGGACGCGCATCGACGGCGAATCCTCGAATGCGACGGCTGGCTCCTCCGACCGCCGAACGTCGATCTTCCTGGACGAAATGGCGAAGATGGACGAGGGCGAGGCGATCAAGCGGAGCACGGCGGACGTGACGGCGTGCCGCCTCGTATGCTCGACGCCGAACGGGGCGGGTACGGCGTACTCGAAGTGGCGGCTGAGCGGCACGATTCCGGTGTTTATCCTGCCGTGGTGGGAGCATCCCGAGAAGGGCAAGGGGCGGTATACGGTTCAGGACCATCTCGGCCGGTGGAAGATTCGCTCGCCGTGGTACGACGCCGAGGAAAAAAAGCGAACGCCGAAGGAAATGGCGGTTGAAATCGACATGGATCATGTCGGCAGCGGCGACTTGTTCTTCGAGTCGAACATCATCGAAGAACACAAGAAGATGTTCGGCCGCACGGCACCGAAAAAGCTGACGATCACGTTCCGCAAGGGCACGTCGGACGAGAAGATTTCCGAGTCCCTGACGCGGCGGGACACGTCAGTTATCGCCTACATCTCCAACGGCGGCATGTGGCGGGTGTGGGGCTCGCTGGTGAAGGGCCGCCCCGATCAGTCCAAGACGTACACGATCGGCGTGGACATCAGCAAGGGACAGGGTGCCTCAAACAGCACCATGTCCATCATGTGCAACGAGACCCGCGAGAAGATCGCCGAGGCGGCGTCTGCTGACCTACCGCCCTACGAGTGGGCAAAGGCCGCCTGTGCGGCGGCGTTGTGGTGCGGGGGACGCAACCGGCCGCTCCTGATCTGGGAGAACAACGGCGATCCCGGCTTCGACTTCGGCCGGCAACTTGTCCACGTCTACCACTACCCGAACATCTACTTCGACCGTGTGGCCGGCACCATCGCCGAGAAGCGTGGCAAGCGGTATGGCTGGCGGTCGAATCCCGAGAAGAAGGCTGCGGCCCTCGGCCTGCTGCGGCGTGCCTACGCACGCGGCACGTTCATCAACCACAGCGTCGAGGCACTCGACGAGGCGTTGACCTACGTGCATTACGACGGCGGCGGCATCGGCCCCGCGTCGCTCGTTGAGGAGTCCGACGCCGTACGCAAGGCTCACGGCGACCGCGTGATTGCGGACATGCTGTGTGTTGTCGGCATCTCCGAGATGCCCAAGACCCGACGCGGCGAGATGCCGACTCCGAAGCGATCGTTCGGGCACCGGCTCAAGCAGTTCCAGCGAAACAAGAAGATGAGTAAGCGGGAAGACCGCTTTGACTTTTTGAGGTAACACATGCCACTGAGCATCACCCCACGCAAGGTCCAGGAAGCCGTCCATCGCGGAGTGAAGCGGATGCACAACTTCCGTGCCGCTCGGCTCATGTTCCTGCGGAACTACGTCGGCCAGTATTACGACCGTGCGAGCGGCGAAGTCGGCACCGAGGCGTTGGGCCTGATCTTCAACGCGATCCGGGCACTCGTGCCCCATATCGTGATGAACTTCCCGCATTTCAACCTTCGCAGCCCCTATCTGGCCATGCAGGACTACGGCGAGCTTCTGGGGTTGGCGATCGACCAGCACAGCATCAAGATCGACGTGAAGTCGAAATACCGCCGGGGTCTGGTGGACTCCATCTTCACGCTGGGCGTCTGGAAAACCGGGCTCGCCCAGAGCAACAGCCTGTATGCCATCGACCCCGACGACCGCATTGACGGGGGCACGGTATACACCGAAGTCGTGGACTTCGATAACTTCGTAGTTGACCCCAATTCCCGCGAGCATCTGTTTGCGGACGCCCGCTTCCTCGGCGACCGAATCTACATCTCCCGGCAAAAGCTCCTGGACAGCGGCCTGTACAAGAACGATTTGGTGGAGCGGCTGCCGCGTGTGGATTCCATGCACGCCCGCGACCACGCCTACGAGCTTTCGATGCAGGGCATCCAGATCGACGAGAACTTCGAGATGGAAGACATCGTGGAAGTCATCGAACTATGGGTGCCGGCTGCTAGGGCGACGGTGACGGTGCCGGGTTCGCGGGAAGTCACGTTCGAGGATTTCCTGCGGGTGGACGATTTCTATGGGCCGGATGAAGGGCCGTACACGCTGCTCGCCCTGACGCCCCCGGTCCCCGGCAATCCGCTGCCGATCCCGATGGTGGGCGTGTGGAACGATCTGCACATCCTCGCTAACAAGATGGCGAAGAAGATCGTGGATCAGGCGTTGCGGCAAAAGGACATTGTAACCTACCGCCGGGCGGCGGCTGACGACGCTCAGGAGATGCTCGACGCACAGGACGGCGAGTCGATTGCTTGTGATGACCCGGATGGCGTGGCGGTCAAGAGCTTCGGCGGGCAGCAGAACAGCAACGAGGTTCACCTGTCGCAGCTTCAGGCGTGGTTCAACTACATGGCGGCGAACCCCGACGCCCTCGCGGGCCTCGGTATGAATACTGGATCGGCGACAGAGACGCGCGTGCTGGCAGGCAACGCCAGCGTCGGCCTCGAAGACATGCGGGACATGATGTACTCGGCCGCCGCAGCCGAGGGACGCCGTCGGGCGTGGTACTTCCACACCGATCCCCTGATTGAAATTCCGCTGGTGCGTCGCAAGCCCATGCCGGCTCAGTACGTGCCGGGTATGAACGGGCCGCTCATGGTGACGCCCGCCCAGATCGTCGAGGAACAGGTGCTTCTGACGCCTGAGGCCCGGCGAGGCGACTTCATCGACTTCGTGTTCAGTGTCGAGCCCGAGTCGATGGGGCGGCGTGATTCCCGCACGCGGTTCGCTCAGGCCCTCGACTTCGCCACGAAGATTCTGCCGGCCGCCGCGTCTTCTGCACAGACGATGGCGTTGCTCGGCATTCCGTTCTCCGCGAAGGAGTTCATCGTCCGCATGGCCAAGGATGCGGGGATCGACTGGATGGATCAGGTCTTCTACGACCCCGAGTTCCAACAGCAAATGGCGATGCGGATGATGTCCGGCCCGCAGCCGCAGGACTCGAAGGGGCAGTTGGGCCAGAAGGTCCAGCCGAATCCGAGCGCGGGCGGAAGCCTGATGGACCAGATCGCCCAGAATGGCCAGCCGGCAAACGTGATGAACAACCCCGACCTAACGGAGCAGGCGATGGCCGAGTTCCAGTCGGGGGCCAATGAGGGGCAGGCGATGGTGAAGAAGGAGATGTTCTAAGATGCCGATGTACGACTACAAATGCGATTACTGCCACGCTGAGCGGGATGAATTCCAGAAGATGAGCAGCGAGCCGTTGACGGTATGCCCCGTGTGCGGGGCCTCGGCGTACCATCGCGTACCGTCCCTGCCTAGCACCGACCTGAAGGAGTTCGATAAGCCGATCGAGATGTTCTCGATCGGGTTGAACGACGATGAGGAGATTCGGGAGTTCAAGGCCAAATGTCCCGATGTGGACGTGGCGACAGACCCGAACGATCCACTCTACGGCGTACCGATCGCCCGCAGCCGGAGCCAGAAGAAGACGGCTCTGGCGGCGATGGGGTTCGTGGAGCGTAACTAACAGGAGGCGAACAGACCGCAAATTTATTTGACAGAACAGTGTTTGTGTGGTATAATTCCAGTTGCAGACTTCGATTCTTTGGCCCCCTACCCCGGCATAGCCGGCAGCGGGCCGGGAGAACCCATGCCGAATCTTGAAGATGGAGCCTCCGTGGAGGCTCAGGCTGCGGAAACGCAGCAGACCGAAACCCCGTCGTTCGACCGTGCCGCTCTGGAGGCGAAAGTCTCCGAGAGCCTCGCCGCCGCGTTTGGTGACGACACCGAGGAAACCGCCCCAGCTACTGACGAATCGGCTGATTCGTCAAAGGCCGAGGAGAAGGAAACCGAGGAAGCGAAGACCGGCGAGGATGAAGGTCAGGGTGCGGAGGAGCAGGGCAAGGAGGAGATCGAGATCGAAGGCAAGCCGGAGGAGACGGAGGAAGCAGCGGCCGAGGCCGGGAAGAAGCCGGACAACGCCCCTACCCTTCCCGACGCGTACCGCCGCAGCCTGAAGGCGTACGGATGGCAGGATGAGGATATCGACAAGAACCTGTCGCTCCTCGGCAACGAGTTCCTCAAGACCGCTGCCCTGATCCACTCCAACCGGAACGCCGAAACCGCCCGGACGGCGGAGATCGGGCGTCAGGCCCGCCAGCAGCAACAGGAGCAGGCCGGCAACGCCCAGCAGCAGAAGGCCAGCGGCGGCATCGAGCCGCTGAAGCCGGTGGATGCTGATGCCCTGAAGGAGCATTTGGGCGATGACCCGATCGTGGAAAAGCTGGTTGGGCCGGTGAATGCCGCCATTGAGCGGATCAACCAGATTCTTCCCGAAGTGTACACCTACCGTCAGTCTGCCCAGCAGGCCGAGCTTGAAACACTCGGTAAGCAGATTGACGAGTTCTTCGGGGATAAGGGTCTGGAGCCGTATCGCGAAGTGTACGGCGACGGGACGAGGACGCTGACGGAGCAGCAGATTCGAGCCCGCAACAAGGTGCTGGAGACGGCGGACGCCCTGGTCTTGGGTGCGAAAATCCAGGGTCGCAAGCTCACTCTCGGTGAGGCGTTGCAAGCCGCTCACGATTCAGTCTCCGGCGAGTTCAAGGAGAAGGCTGTTCGCGCCACGATCAAGAAGACGCTGACGCAGCGGGCGAGGGGCATCACCCTGAAGCCCAGCAGCGGCAAGCCGTCCTCCGGCGGCGGAGTCGAGAGCCGTTCCGACCTGGAGAAGAAGACTGCTGAGCGGCTGCGGGCTGCGTTCGCCTGATCGTTCTAGGAATCAAACGGAGAAGGAGAGTGAAGGATGGGCGTTGACAATGATAAACTCGCTGACCTGATCGCGACTACCCTGAAGGACTTGCCCAAGGGGCAGTTCGAGGTCATGTGGGACAGCCAGGACTACGTGCTCTGCCGGATTTATCAGGAGCAGCGTCGTCAGATTGACGGCGGCACCAGCATCCAGCGAAACGTGATCCTGGATCGCAACGGGCGTGCTCGGTATCGTCGGCTGTATGACACCGATCAGCCCACCGTCGATCAGAACATGCACACGATCGACGTGCCGTGGACGCAGATCGGCACCGACTACTCGTGGGATGTCGTCGAAATCCTGCGAAACAAGAACTCCACCAAAGGGTTCATCAACCTCATGGAGTCCCGCCGCACCGAGCGCATGTGGGACTTGGCGGAACTGATCGAGGAACGCGGCTGGGCGACGCCGACGAGTGCGACCGACCGCCTCTACCCGTACGGCATCCCGTACTACATCAACTTCCTGGACAACGGCTCCAGCACCGGCGGCTTCCACGGGAAGACGATCCGCTATCAGGGCGGCACCACGGGCACGATCTGTGCCGGCATCGACGCCGCGACCGAGGAGAAGTGGCGGAACTACGCCGACGTGTACACGAAGGTCGATAACAGCCTGCTCCGCAAGCTGCGCTCGGCCGTGCGTCGCACCCGCTTCCGCCCCGCTCCGTTCGTGCCGCAGAACGGGCAGGATAAGCCGGGCCCGAAGATCGAGTTGTACTCCAACGACGCGATCGTGACGGAGATGGAAGACCTTGCCGACAAGAGGGACGACAACAACGCCCCGCAGGACTTGGCCGGCAAGATGCTGCACAGCTACGAGGGTGCGGTGTACTTCAACCGCATGCCGCTCCGGTACGTCCCGCAGTTGGACGGGCAGACGGTCGTGGACGGCGGCGGCAACACCTTCTCGCCTGATGCGATCTACTGCGCCGACTGGAGCAAGATGCAGCCGGTCGTGCAGGATGGTTACTGGATGGAGGAAAGCAAGCCGATGGTGGATCGTGGTCAGCACACCACGTTCACCGTGTTCCTGGACGGCTCGCACAACAACCTCTGCACGAACCGCCGGACGGTGGGCTTCGTGCTGCACAAGCTGATTCCCGCCGCCTAAACGCGGCTGACGGTTACGGCGGGGCCGAGCGGTAATCGGCCCCGCTTCTCGCATCGGGCGGGTGCCTGATGGAGAGACTTCTGAAGTGAGGAGAGTGACAAGATGGGTTACGGACAGATTGGTTTTTCGCAGGTGGGCGACAGCAATCAGCCCTCCCCGAGCATCTGGGGCGATTGCCCTAACACGCTGCTCCAGGACAAGGGCCTCGGTTACTTCGCCCATGTGGATTTTCTGGGTGCCCCCACGGGCGTCCTCGCCACTGCACTAGACGCGACGACGTGCAGCTTCGGCGGCGGCTTGAAGATCAGTTGTGACACGGACACCGTGCTCGCGATGAAGGCTGCCGAACAGGGCGGCTATCTGGACATCGAGACGGACGGTGACGACAACGACGCCGCTGCCCTGTTCAGCCAGCCCTTCGGCTCCATCGTGAAGAACAGCGGCAAGAAGCTGTGGTTCGAGGCCCGCCTTGAACTCGGTGCGATCGGCGATCAGGGCGTGTTCGTCGGGCTTGTCGAGGAAGCCGGGGCGACGCTCGATGTGATCGCCGACAATGCCGGTGCCGATGGTGTCGTGGGCAAATCCCTGATCGGGTTCGTGTGCGACAACGGCGACACCGATGCGTTCGACGCGATCTACCGCAAGGACGCGGGCGCTGTTGTCGATGTCCTGAACGACGTGACGAACGCGACCGCGATCCCCAGCGACGAGCGTGCCGCCGTCGCTCGGGATACCGAAGTCAAGCTCGGCCTTCGCTTCGACGGTCGGGACAAGCTGACGTGGTACGTCAACGGCACCCCCGTCGCCCATCGGATCGTTGATGGCACGATCGACCAGAGCAAGAACTACTGTGCGATCGTCGGCATCAAGACGGGTGCCGCCGCCGCTCAGTCGATCGCCGTGGATTGGGTGCGGTTCGCCGCTCAGGTCCGCAGCTAAGCCCCGAAATCCGTGAGAAAACCGGCCCCCTTCTCCTGACACGGAGGAGGGGGCTATCTGCGTGAAAGGCACCCCATGTCCGAGCCGACCAGCACCCTCACCTTCGCTGACCTGATCCTCGAAGTCGCTCACAAGCTGGGCATCGCCTACTACGGGGCGGACGGCGACGAGGCGGCACAGGTGCCGGTGGACGCCCACGATCTCGATGAGTGCAAGCGGATCGTGAACAACGCGATCCGCATGTTCATCAGCGACGCCCCGCAGCCGAACGGCTGGCGTTGGCTCCGTCCGATCGCGACCGTAACGCTGTGGACCACGATCCCAGCGGATGTGACAAATACCATCACGGCGGTCTATGACGCGGGGACGGGGAAGACGACCCTGACGGCGGTGCGTGAGTCGTTCTATCCGTCGATGGAACTCAAGTCGATCGTGCTCACCGACACAGGCACGTTCACCATTTCTGATTACGTGTCGGCGACGCAGATCAAGGTCTCTGGCAACGCCGCTGCGGCGAACGGCAAGACCTGGAGCATCGAGACGGACGGCAACTACACGCTGCCCCAGACCTTCGGCGGCCAGTACAGCGGCGACATCACCTTCATCGCGGGCACGCGACGCGGCACCGGACTGGACTGGACCGATGAGTCCGTGATCCGCAAATGGCGGCAGAACATCACCGACCATTCCGGCACGCCGTTCCTGGTTGCGGTTCGCCCGATGACGACGGGTACGCCTCGGCGTCGTTGGGAGCTGCTCATGTGGCCGAAGCCGATCGAAGTGCTGCACGTCGAGTTTCCGTACACCCTGCACTTCGATTCGCTCGTCAACCTGACTGACGTTCACCCGGCACCGTTCGGCTTCGACGAGGCGGTCAAGGCCGCGTGCCTTGCTGTCGCCGAGAAGGAGAAGAACGACACGCTCGGCGTGGACTGGCAATACTACCGGGAAGTGGCCCTTCCCAACGCTTATCGTGTGGACGCGATGAGTGCTCCGAAAAAGCTGGGGTACTTTGGCAATCCGGGTCCGGTCAAAGCATCGGAGGCGATTCGGTATTTCCGCAATCGCCTCTACCAGCGTCCGAGTGTGACCCTCAACGGGTGATTCGAATCTCCGAGTCCCCAAGCAAGGAGAGTGAGAGATGAAGTTCAGTCTGAACAACTTCCTGTATGCCATCAAGCAGATTGTGACCGGCGACAAGGCGGAGGATGGCGGCTTCCTGAAGAAAGACGAGGGTATCTCCCTCGCGACGTTGCGGCCGGTTCTGAACCTGTCCGCGATCAAGGACAACACGGGCGGCGTGGTTTCCACCACGATCGCCAACACCGCCGGATCCGCCCCGACCACGGCGGAGTTCGAGAACGCCATCGCTTCGATCGTGGCTCAGTTGAACACGATCGTCAATCACCTGTCCGGCACCGCGAGCGAGACGAACGCTCGGGTGCTCCAGGTGGAGAATGGCGTGGACACGATCGGCAACATCCGGTACGTCGTGCCCCGCGACTACGACGAGGCGGTGGACTCGCTGAAGCTCCGCGTGCTGGCCTCGGTGCTCGGCGTGGCGACGGACGGTGACGTGCAGCTTGACGCGGAAGTCTACGTCAAGAAAGCCGGTGTCGCACTGTCGGCGGACAAGAACCCTGATAAGCCGGCGACGGTGTTGGCAGTGGCGGAGCAGTGGGTGGAGTTCGACCTGTCCGGCTATGGGCTCAAACGCGACGACATCGTGTACATCAAGCTCATCACCGATGGGCACAACGACACGGTCGGCGAGGAAGTCCAGGTTCACGATCTGGAGCTTGTCTACCGCAGCACGCTCGTCAGCTACAACGAGAACGACTCCAGCGGGAACGGTCTCCGCTAACTCAGGATCGGACTCCCTAACGGGAGTCCGACCCCTTTCCTTATGGCAAAGCAAAACGCCAAGTATCAGTTCCCGATCAAGGGCGTCGTCAAGACGATGGGCTTCGAGGACCATCCAGCCGACGCGATGGTGGACGCCCTGAACGTGATGCCGTGGGATCGCTCTGGCCGGCTCCGCCTCTGCCAGCGAACCGGCACGTCGAAGCTGTACGCTGATCCGGTCGGGACTGGCGGCGTGAAAGCCATGATGCAGGTGACGCTCGGCTCTCAGCCGCAGTACGGCCGCACCGTGGAGTCGATCGTGAATCCGCTCCCGGAAGTCTGGGCGGAGCACTTCGTCGGCTGGGTGATTTACGTGGGCGACGGCATGTGGGCGTTGGCTCGGCCCGGCCTTTGGCTGCCGAGTGCGAACGGCTACGGCGACGCCTTGGCCCAGATCGGCATTGGCTCTGGCTTCGTGCCGAGCGAAGTGGCTGGCGGACCTGATGGCGATGCGTTCCTTCGCATCACGCCCGGCCCCGCAAATCCTGGTGATGCCCAGAGCCGATCGCTGGCCCTCGGCGTCCAGGAAGTCGTGACGCCCGCCGACCACACGGCCTTTGTCTGGATGAATATGGACGCGGCCCCGGCCGGCACGACGGTCTATCTGTCGGCCCGGTACAAGCCGACGTACCTTGATTACTCGCGGCTGGCCGGCATGATCCATCTCGCCATCACGGATCGCACGACCGTTCGTGTGATCTTCGGCAACCCCGATTCCGGGCTGGTGTTGTTTACGAATGTGTGCGCACTGGCGGGCTGGGTCAAACTTCGCATCGACACAATCCCGGTGGACGGCACCGCGACCAGTGAGCAGCGTATCCACCACTTCTACATCAACGACGTGCGGATTTTCTCCGTGCAGACTGCGACTGCCGCCGGGCCGGAATACGACACCAGCGATTGGGAGTTCACGCAGCACACCTTCGGCGTCGCGTTCACCACGCTCAGCGGCTACGTCGATTTCGATTGGGCCGCCGGCTACGAGATGGACGTTGCCGATTCGGTCGTAGGGCTGAAACGTGACAACAAGATCGTGTATGGCGTCGGCGGGGACGTGGCACTCGGCGACCTGAACAGTGTGACGACTTCCACGGCGGGCTCTGCCAAGTTGGATGTCATGGCTCCCTTCGTATCCGTCGCATCGTCTTCGCTGAAGGCGTACATCGTCGATGGAACGAACACGAAAGTCCTGGACCTGAAGACGAACACCCTGAGTGACTTGACCGCGACGGCGGGTGTGCTTCCGACGCGGTGCAAGCTCGCATGCATGTACCGGGACAGGCTCGTGCTCGCCGCTCCCGAGGGCGAGGAGCATTGCTTCTTCTTTAGTCGCGTTGGGCATCATACGGACTTCGACTACACGATCTTGAACGATCCGGCCGCCGCCTTCGAGGGCAATGCCAGCACGGCAGGCCATATCGGCGACCCGATTGTTGCCCTGATCCCGCTGTCGGACGATCAACTGCTGATTTCTTGCGATCACCAATTGTGGATCGTTCGAGGCGACCCGGCAGATGGAGGCAGCATCGACCTTCTCGCTGATGTCGGTGTGCTGGGTGCCTCGGCGTGGTGCAAAGACCCCAACGGCGTCGTGTACTTCGTCGGCACCGGCGGCCTGTATCGCATGATCCCCGGCGTCCGACCCGAGTGCCTAAGCAACGACAAATGGAATGAGTTCTTTAGCCGAATCGATCGCACCCGGAACGCGGTCTTGATGGCGTGGGACTTGGATGGGCAGGGGGCGTACATCTTCGTGACACCCTACGCCAGCGGCCCGAGCACAGCCCTTTGGTTCGACGGGCGGCTCTCGGCCGGAGACGCCCGTTGCAGCCTATGGCCCATCGCGATTCCCGCGAACCACGGGCCGCTGTCTGTGCTGGTATACGACGGCGATGGTGCCACTGATCGCCGCATCCTGCTCGGCGGCCGGGACGGCTGCGTTCGCGGTCTTTCGCATGTGGCGAAGACTGACGACGGCGAGACAGTTTCCAGCTACGCGATTCTCGGGCCGTACACCCTCGGCGAAGTCGAGGCGGTCATGGAGTGGATCGACGTTGTGATGAGCCGGCCGATCGGAAGTGACGCCGCCTCTGATACGCACATGCTGCTACAGGTGCTCTCCGGCCAGAGTGCGGAGCAGGCGATGGCGGCCCCCTACCTGACGCGGAGCAAGACAATCTCCACGACGGGCCGGCAGGGTCGCTGGCTGAACCGCACTCGCGGCGTGACGTTTTTCCTGAAGGTGTCGAATTCCGTCGCCGGAAAAACCTTCGCGGTTGAGAAAGTGGACTTCGGCCTGTCGAGTTGCGGCATTGTGCGGAGGCGGTAATGGGACACCTGGATCGAAATGCCGCTTCCCTGGATCGCCTCCGCCGCAATCAGCAGCGGATGCGGGCGGGTGGGGCCACGAGCGACGTGCGGGTCGCACTGCCGCTCAGGAATGACGGCTCACAGATTCGGCTCGACTTCGTGCAGGAAACCCCGGCTGGCACGATTGACGGCACGAACGCCGCCTTCGTGCTGACAGACGCCCCGGTCGCCGGGACTCTGATGGTGTTCGTGAACGGGCTGCTGATGACAGGGGACGGCAACGACTACACGCTGGCGGCCAAGACCGTAACGTTCGTCGCGGGTGCGGTCCCGGAGACGGGCGACATGATCCGTGTGGCTTACGTGAAGTAGGAGGACGACGGTGGGTGTTACGAACATTTGCACTCGGCTGATCCGCGATCTCGCTGTCACGACAGCGAAGCTCGCTAATGCGGCCGTCACGCTGGCCAAGCTCGGGGCACTGACGACGAAGGGCGACTTGCTCACGCACGACGGTTCGGGTCATCAGCGACTCGGCGTCGGCACAGACGGGCAGTTGCTCGTCGCCGACAGTGCCTCTGCAAACGGCGTTAAATGGGCTGATCCTTCAGCCGGCGGCGGGTTGACAAGCTCGAACTTCGTGATCGGCGAAACGCCATCGGGAACAATCGACGGCTCCAATACGAACTTCACGCTCGCGAACACGCCGACCGCTGGCACCGAGCGTGTGTTCGTGAACGGCGTGCGAATGCGATCGGGGGCCGGGAACGACTACACGATCAGCGGCGGCACGATCACGTTCCTCACCGGAGCCATTCCGCAGACTGACGACGTGATCCTTGTGGATTACATGAAGTAGGAGCCCCGATGGGCGTCACGCATATTAAAGGTCAACAGGTTCTCGACGGCACGATCAACACGAATGATCTTGCCGATGGTGCCGTTACGCACGCCAAGCTTAACGCGGACGTGCCGAATACGACTGAGGGAATGCACCTGGATACGAGCGGGTTGGGGGTGACGCTCTACAGTCCGACAACCAAAGCGTCGGGATTGGTGTTCGACGCGTCAAACGGCGGCTTGAGGATTTACCTCCAGGATACCTCTCGCGGCTTGTTCCTTTCTTCCACGACGGGGCTCCAGGTGCAATGCCTGAGTACGGGAGGTTTGACCCTCGCTGCTGGCGGCGTTCAGATCAAGCTCGACGGTACAAGCCTGTCCACGTCCGCGAATGGGGCGAAGGTCGCCTTGCTGGCCGGCGGCGGCATCACCACGGGCACGGGCGGCCTGCGACTGCCCCTCACCGCGAAGGGTCAGCTTCTCACGCACAACGGCACCGACCACATCGTCCTCGCCGCCGGTGCGGACGGCACGCTGCTTCGGCGGTATGATACGGCGGCCTCGGGGCTGTCTTGGGACAAGGTATACCTTGCCGACCTTGGCGTCTTCTCGGGCAAGGGCCAGTTGCTCACGAACAACGGGGCCATCAACACCACTTTGGCTCCGGGATCAGACGGACAGGTCTTGGAGTCGCGGGCCTCTGCGGCGGCGGGCATTGCGTGGGCGGATCGGACCCGCGTGTTGGACGCTGCCGCTACAGCGTACGGGCCAATCACGGCGGTCAGTACGTACACGGATTTCGGATGGAACGGCAATTCGATCCCCTCGGCGTGGTGGGCGATCGGACGAGCAGTGCGGATAACGGCTTGGGGGGTTTACTCCTGCCCCGCCGCCGCGAATCAATTCATGTTCGTGCAATTCCGCATAGGAAGCTATGCGGCCGGTCTTGGGGGCGGAGTGCTGCTCCCGGCCAGCGGTGCGACTAACTTCCCGTGGCGTGCGAGCTTTATCGCCGTGTGCCGATCCGTGGGGACTAGCGGCGAGATTAACGCCGCCGTCGATGCGGATGCTTTTGCAGGCGGCCGGCAATTAGGTGCGGTCGCGATCACAGGTTTCGACACAACTTCCGGCTGGGTGCCGACAGTCTGGGGATATCTCGCGCAGGCCAGTTGCTCGATGACGATGACGGGGGCTTTGATCGAACTTCTGAGTTAAGGAGTATGAACGATGCTGGGGATAGACACGATCTTGAACAACGTGGCCGAAACGATCGACAACGCGGCGGAGTGGGCCGGTGGCGGCGGGAGCGCACAGCCTTCAAGCGGGCCTACGTTTTACTCGTTACCGCAGGAGCAGGGGCAGCAGCCACAACGACAACAGCAGCAGAGTGGTGGAGGCGGAACGGGTGACGTGTTTGATATATTACGAGCCGGAGGTCATGTCGGCCGCTTGTCCAAAGACCCTATTGTAACTAACCCGTACGCGATGAAGGTGACTGGAGTCGGCGGAAACGTGAACAACCTGATCGGTCAGTTCATGGACGCCTACAACAAGTCGAATCAGGACAGCCTTGCTCAGTACAAGAATCTGCTCGCGTCCGTGAACCGGACGAAGGCAGACGTGGGCGGGCTGTTCCGCAAGGCGTTCGGCCAGTTGAAAGGCTACGGCAAGTCCGCCATGCAGGACATCGCCGACCAGCAGGTGACGCAGACGGGGCAGGCGATGCAGGATGCGATCTCGCGCGGCCTGAGCAACACGAGCCTCGCCATGAATGCCCTCCGTGGGGCGTCCCTCGACGCCGACAAGAAGCGGCTGCTCCTGCGAGACCAGATCGCCGGGCAGAAGTCGAATCTGCTGACGCAGCAGGCCGGAATGAACTTCAACCTCGGCAACCTGATGGCGGACTCGATCCTATCCCGCCAGAATCAGGGGCCGGACATGGGCCTGTACATGCAACTGATTCAGCAGTTGGCGGCGTCTCAAGCGGGGCAGAGTAGCGTCGGCGGTCTCGTTGGGAGGTAATCAATGCCGGCACCTGTTCCTATTCAAATCCGGTACGGTCCTGCGGGGCTGGCCCTCCAGGCGGCTGCCTCGGCGGCCTATAACCAGCAGGCGAGCATTGACGCGGATCGGCAGCGGGCGATGGACATGCAGTTCCTCAATAGTGAATTGAACCGCCGGGAGCGTATGGCGGAGTTCGCCGCCCAGAACGAACAGGAGCTACGCAAGCTCCAGATGGCCGAGGAATTTCAGCGGCAGCAGGCCGAGGCGAACAGGCAGCAGCAGCAGCAGCAGCCGTTGTACTTCACGGGCAATGGGGTCGGTGACTCACTCCAGAAGATGAAGGCGGCCCTCGCCCAGCAGGCCGAGGCCGCTGGAGTCACGGGGCCGCAGTTGGACCTGATTAAGCAGGTTGCGGCTGATCCCAAGGCGGATATCAACACCCTGCATTCGGTGACAACTGACGCCATGCGGCAGGCGCAGCTGTCCAAGTCGATCCAGCAGAACCGCGAAGCCAAGACGCAGTACCTCACCGAGGCCGCCAAGCGGGTTCCCGGTATCGACGTGCAGTTCAAGCCGATGTTGGATGACGACAAGTTCTCCGCTCAGGATTTGCGAGTCGCGATCGACGCAGAAATCAACCGCCGCAATGTCGGCATTCGTACGAAGCTCAGCAAGCAGGAAAGCAATCTCGACGATCAGATCGGCACTGTCCAGCAGCAGATGAAGGCCATCGAGAAGACGCTTCGCGACGCGGGCGTGGACCCGAACGCAAGCTCCGCCAAGCTCAACCCGCAAGTCGCCGATCTTAGCGGCACCACTCGCGGGCTCGGCTTCTGGGGCAACATCAAGGATGCGATGCCGTTCCTGAGCGGCAACCCCGTGTCGGGCGGCGATCCGGGCTTGATGGAGTCCCTGATTGCGTACTGGAGAGCGAAGCGGCAACTCGACGCTCTGATGAAGCAGCGTGAAGCCGTGGTCGATCAGTTTGTGGCCGCGGACGCGGCGATGTCTCCGACCCCTGCTCCTGCTGGTGTTGTTACCCTGAACGGGCAGACCCGCACGGCGGCTCCGGCGAACAACGATCCTCTCGGTATCCGGTAAACCATGCCTACCTTTGAAGAAGCACAACAGAGTCTCCAGCGTGTCCGCGTGGAGTATCCGCAGTATGCGGACATGGACGATACGACGCTCGCGACGCGACTGTCTCAGAAGTACCCGGAATACGGCGACATCGCTCAGGCGATCGCCAGCCGCCCGGCCCGGCGGGACGTGCCGATGGCCGAGCAGCAGATTCCGGGCGTGAGCCGCATCTTCGAGGGCATGGAGCCCGAGGCGTATTCCGGGCTCCTGAAGACCGGCATCACCCCCGGCACCGCCATGCATTTCGCCGCCGCTCACATCGAGCATGAGAACGCGATCCGTGCTCAGAACGGCGCGGCCCCGGTGTCGCCAGGCGAGCAGCTTGCGATTGAGGACATCTATAAGCAAGCCGCCGGACGCGGTGATCTCAGTAGCCACGACTTCTACCCGGAAGTTCGGCAAGAGCGGCTGGCGGCCCGCGATAAGACGGTGGGCGGGAGACTGACAAATTTCGCGGTCGGCGCTGTGGACACCTTGGCAGCCCAGCCCATCAACGCGATGCTCAGTACCGTGGCCCCGGAGACAGCCCGCGATCTGCGGCGCGAAACGGAAATGGGCCTAGGCGTTGACCCGAAAAGCTGGTCAGGGTGGTCTGGGCACATGACCGGCAACCTCGCCAAGCTGGCTATCCTTCAAGGCGCAGGCACCCTCCCGATGACAGCGGAGTTCGCGGTTGAAGGGTTTGGCGGCTCCCGCGCGGAGACCCAACAGCTTCGCGAGGAAGGCAAGGTTATCTCTGGTTGGAATGACATCAAGACGGCGGCGGAGAGAGCGGCGGTACAAGCCGGTGTCGGTCTGATTCAGAACAAGATTTTCGGGGGGTCGCAGGCGTTCGGCAGGAAGCTCGTCGAGGACGCGGCGGTCTCGGGCGGTCAAACGCTGGCTGATAACTGGCTGGCCCAGAACATCGACCCGACCCGCAAGCTGAGCCAGGGCGTCGTTGAAGCCGTGGCAACGTCTCCGCTGTTCACCGCTGTCGGCCACGCTGTCGGAGTGAATGAGAGAAACCAGAAGATCAGGGAAGACAAGGTTCGCACGGCCAAAGAGATACTGCGCGAGATGGACGCGCGGGCCGCCAGTAACGAGACCATGGTCGCGGCCCGCGACGTGCGGCTCGGGGATGCGAGGGTGGAGGGGGAGACCGGAGTAAAATTAGAAGGAGTTTCAACGGATGCTGAAACCGCCCACCGGTTTGGTGAAAAGCCAACGGGGCTTTTCACCAAACCGGTGGGCGACGCGATCGGATTCGACGATTCAGGATTACCGCACTCCTTGGAAGACAGGGCGTCGGATAACGGGTTCGTGGCGGCATGGAAAGACAAAAACACCGGAGAGATTTTCACCGGGGAGACGCACGACAAGGCCATTCCCGACAAATACTTGGACGCCCAAGGATTCCCTGACGAATCGCGGCTCGATCAGCTAATCGACGGCTTTGTCAAGGACGGCAGGTTCCTTACCCGGGAAGAAACAAGCGCGGCGTTAAAGCAGAGTAAGCCGGTCAAAGACTTGACAGAGGCTCAGGTCAACATCCCCGACCCCGCACGGCAGGCCGCCGTCGAGCGGCTGAAGGGCCTCGGGATCAAGACCCTGAGCGGCGAATGGTCGAAGGGCGAGAAGGTTCCGCTCGAAGACGCCCCGACGGAAAAGGTGCTGCGGGCCGAGCAAGTCGCCCGCGAGAAGGGTTTGCTGAAGGGCGGGGATCACGTCCAGGGCAAGCAGGATCAGGTGCAAGTCACGCAGCCAGGCGAGCCTGCGGGGCCGGAAGGCCGACGTAAGGTTCTCCCTGATCTGCCAGGAGACCACGGGAAGTGGAAGTATCAAGCCCTGAAAGACTGGGCGGAAGCGAACGGCTACGAGACGAAGGGCATCAAGGGTCGCGCGCATTTGCTGACAGCGATCGAGGCTCAACAAGCTAAGGCCCGTATCGACAAACTTTCCCGCAACAACGTCACGGGCGGGTTGAACGCCGTGCTGTTCCAAGAGGGGTCGGAATCCCTACAGAAGCACTCCGACGAAACGGGAAAGCCGCATTCAATGATCGTGTTCGACGCGGCGAACCTGAAAACGTACAACGACAAACTCGGCGAACAGGCCGGCGACGACTATCTACGTCGAGTGATGCAGGCCGTCGAAGGGGGGACGCGCGTCGGCGACAGCAAGCGAGCCGGCGACGCCTATCACTATGGCGGCGACGAATTCGCGATCCTGCTCCCTAATACCGACGCGGCGGGGGCGAAGATCGTGCGGGATCGAATCGAAAAAGCATTCGGGAAGCATGAGATCGTTCACGGCGTCAGCGATTTCCTCGTAGGTGGAGTGGCTGAGTACAAGCCCGGCAGCGGCGAGGGGTACGAGGCCATGAAGAACCGGGCGTCCGTCGAAATGAAGGCTCGGAAGTTGGCCATGAAGAAAGCGATGGGGGAGGCCACGACACGCGAGGAAGCGGAGCGGCGGCTGAAGGATGCAGGCAAAGCCGCCCCCTTGGAGGAAAGCAAGCTAGGACTTGAACGGGCGGACGTGAAGGGCAACCTTGATCCCCGCGTGCTGGAGGTAGCGGAGAACGTGCGAGCCACTACGCCGAGCGATGGGCTGGAGGGCTTGAAGGCTGACCTGAAGGGCGTGCATGAGACTGCCTACAAGTCGCCCCCAATCATGGGGACGTACAACAAGTATCCCCGTCGTCGGTTCGAGGGCTTCGAGGATTGGGTTACGGGTATCGGCGACCGGATGTACGAGATCGCCCCCAGCGTCTTCGACCGCATGAAGCGAATGGACTTTCAGACGGGTGTTCGCCAGCAAGAGGTAGCTAAGAGTCTGGCGGAGCACGTACAGAATCTCTATGACGCCGTAGGGGGGAAGAAGTCGCAGAAGTACCAGGAACTCGCCCTCGCTCTCTACAACATGGACCGGGCTGCCGCCGACAGACTCGTCGGCCCTGGGCACCGGGCGGACTTGGATGCCGCGTATGCGAGTTTCCGAGACAGGATCAACGAAGCGAAAGCCGCAGGCGTGAAGGTCGGTGATTTGGGCGAGAACTACTGGCACCGCCGGGCCAGGGATTACGAGTCGTTGAGGAAGCTGCTGGGCAACAATATGGGGGTGTTCGAGGAAGCGTGGAAAGTCGCCGAGGAATCGTTGGGGCGGCCCCTCCGCGACAGCGAGAAGTACCAAGTTGCAGTCACATACATGGAAGGCCGCGGCCCGCGCAAAGCCGGCGAGTCGGGGCTTACGTTTCAGAAGGAACGTAAGATCGACCTGATCACGAAGGAGATGCTTCCGCTGTACGCTGATCCGTTCGACAGTCTGCTGCGGTACAACAATGAGATGATCGCCGCGACGGAGCGAGCGAAGTTCCTCGGCAAGAACCACGATCCCGCGAACCTAAAGGATTCGGTGGGCCGGATCATCACGGAGGAGATCGCCGCCGGGCGCATGGACCCGGAGGCCCAGCGGGAAGTGAACGGACTGCTGCGGTCCCGGCTCACCGGCGAGATGCTGGGCATGACGCCGGGGTTCAGGGCGGCCAAGCAGAGTATCCTGCTCACGTCGCTGGTCCGCGTAACCAGCGCCCTCGCCCAGATCAAGGACGTGGGAATCTCCGCTTACGCACACGGAATAGGGAATACGGCGAAGGCTTTGTTCGGGCCGCGAGACCAGAAGATTTACACGGAGGAGCTAGGATTCCACGGGCACGGCGAAGAATTCAAGGATGTCGGTCGGCTCGCAAAGACATTGGATCGCGGTTTGAAGGCCGTCGGATTCACCCGCATCGATCGTCTCGGCAAGGAGACGTTCATCAACGCCGCGAGGATGGACTTCCAGAACGCGGCGAAGCACCCGGAGGGCAGCAGATACGCCAAAATCCGCCGGGATTGGGAGCCGGTTCTGGGTGCGGAGCGGTTCAAGGAAACGATGGCCGATCTGGCAAAGGGCGACTTCCGCTCCGAGGATGTCCGCTACATGCTCAACGTGGACATCTGCAAAGTCCAACCTATGACGCTTACGGAGATGCCCAAACAGTATCTCGACATGCGGAACGGCCGGCTGTTGTATACCCTGAAGTCGTTCACGCTCCGGCAGTTCAACTACTTCCGCAATGAAACGTTTCGGAAGATGGCGACGCCGGGACAGCGGGTGGAAGGCGTCCGCAACCTCGCCCGGTTCACAGCGATCGTCGGGGCGGCTAACTTCGGCGTAGACCTTCTCCGTGATTGGATCAGGGGCAAGCGTATCTCGATAGACCAGATTCCCGATCGGGCGATTGACGCGGTGTTGGGCATTATCGGGGTCAACAAGTTCTTGGGCAAGGGTCTTTGGGAAGACCCGGTAGAGGGTCTGATGAAGATCATCGCTCCGCCGGCGGGAATCTTCAAGGCCGTGTGGCGGGACGCGACGGGCCAGGGCCACGGGGAAACCTTGCAGTACACCCCCGGCTTCGGGGACTTCGGATACTACCGCCTCGGTCACGGTGCCACGCTGAACGAACAGGAGGCGAGGCAGGACTACAACAGCAGGCTCCGCAAGCTGCACACACAGGCGGCGGCGGCCAAGAATTCAGGCGACACCGCAACCGCTCGCTCGCTGATGAACGTCTATAACGAGAGCCTGAAGGAGACCCCCACAGGCGCGAAGCGGCGGAAGCCGTTGACGTTCCGTGACCTCGACTATCCGCCCATGGACAGCGGAGAGCGGGAGGACAAGAAGAAGGCAAACGAGGCGGCCCTTGAAGCCGTGAGAAGCGGCGACTTGGAAGCGGCCCGCGAGGCCCTGGGGGAATACAACACGGGGCGGCGGACACGGAAGACTTTGGCCCAGCTTCGCAAAGAGGCGGGGGGAGGAGAGGAATAATGGCACTGTCGGAACAGCAGACTGAGGAAGTCGAGCGGATCGCGGAGCTACAGGTGCGTCGGTACTTCGACCACTACCTGAGCGAAGTGTTCCCGTCGCAGGTGAAGGGGGTTGTCAAAGCACACGACGCCGACCGTGAAGCACACGGCGGCGTCGAGAGGCGGGTGAATCAGGCAAGGTGGATGCTACTTGGAGTCAGCCTCGGCTGCGGGGCTGGCCTCGGAGCTTTGCTCCGTCAGCTTTTCGTGCTCATCCACGGATAGGGTCTGATCCCAATAGAACTCTCGAACGTCCGGCGGCATCTCAGGATTGCGGCCGGACGCTTTTTTATAGTCGTCGAACAGGTCCAGGTGCGCACGCACCAGAGCACAGGGGAGGACTCGGGTCTCGCCCTCTCGGCTCCACGCTACGGCCCGATCGTGCGAGACGATGTGTCGTAGTAGGGTCTCGAAGGCGGGGATCGGCAGAGAGTCGCTATCGTGCTGTATCGGCGAGAAAGGCATCGACCCACTCCTTCGTCGTGAGTATGTTGCGGGGGCCGAGCTTGAGGGTGCGGAGCTTGATCCCCCGCACGCCGAGCTTCGCCCAATTGTAAACCGTCTGCCGGCTGACATCGAAGAAGTGCTTCGTCCTGATGTACCGGGGCACTTCGTTCAGCGTCATCCGCTTCGGCGGCGACGGCGGCAGGCTAGGTACTTGCATGTCTCCTCGCTTTCATTCGGTTGAACGCAGCCTCTCGCGGGTTGTCTCCGTCGATCAACGGACGCTCGCCGTTCGAGTCCCCCTGCCACATCGCCCACGGGATCGCGTTCAGGTACTCAACGTAGAACTGATAGGTCTTCTCGTCGCACCAAATGGCAATGAGCCATCGTCGGTCCCGCTTCGACTTGATCTCAACGATCCATCCGGGAAGACCCTCGGAGGAGGTAAATCCACCGTGGGTTGTTATGAGACCCTCTCGCACCGCCCGCTCGCATGCCCTTGATGGGGCATGCTGGGCGGCCAGTGCGATCAGGTCTGCTCGGGTTCGGACGGGTCGTGCTCTCATGCGGTCGCCGGGGTTGCTTGGGCTGCTGCGGGGGAGGGGTCGGGCTTCAACCACAACTTCCAAACGGCTCTCCGTGCTTCCTGTAGCCACGAGAACGGGTTGATCCAGCCGCACACCTTCGCGAGGATGCCGCTGATCCCCATGATGGCAGCATTGCCGCCCCAGAACATCGGGATCACTGTGCAAGCCACGTTGAGCAGGACGTACACGACGAGCCACATCTTAATCCAGAACAGTAGCCGCTCGACGAACGCCTGGAGCCTGTAGCCCCACTTCGCCCTGAGACTGGCGATCGCGTCGTCCCGGTCAGCGATCGCTATGTCTCGCTCGCCGATCGCCTTCACAAGCTGCCCGCGTTCCTGCTGCACAGCCGCAAGCTCGACGTTGGCCTGATCCAGTTTGCTGATCGCCTTGCCGTGTTCATCGACAGCCACGCCCAGCAGTGCCTTTCCTGTCGGGTTCGCCTCGGGAATCGACCGCTTTACCAGGGCGTCCGCCGACTCGACATGAGCCTTTCCCTTGTCGATTGCCGTTCCCACGGCGGGCGTGCTGTCCGCTATGTTGACCGGCGGCGGATTGTGTAGGTCGCTGCATCCGGTCATCAGGTGTGCCGTCACAGCGACCGGCACCCATGCGATCGCCACGTACAACAGCCTCTCGCCGAACCCTACCGTCTTGCTCCGCAACCACTTCAGCACTCGCATTCTCATTCTCCTTTGCTGGAAAACGAGATCGGTGATAGGTTTCCCCATCGCCGATCTGCATGATTTCGTGATAGGGAACGCCGTCCAGAATGACTCCCGCCCCCAGCACAGAGCGGACTTTCTGGTGACGCCCGTACGCGAACGCATACGCCTTGTCGTCGATGCCACACCCGGTATCCATGCCGAAGATGCGACGCATGGGGTTTGCCGCCCACTTGATTCCGGCGGCGGCGTGGCAGTGCCCTTGCACAACTGACATGAGCATCTTCTTCATCGAGTTGTACGCGGGGTGATAGCCGCCGGTCCCGGTGCCGTGGAAGTAGTACACATCGTCGATGATGTGCTCGTAGTCCCACTTCCACTTCGGCGTCTCCCAAATCTCCGTGTAGTCGCGCAGGAACTTCGCCGGGATGTTCACGGTCTCCGCCAGCCGAATCAGTCGCTCGTCGTGATTGCCGATACACACGCGAGCGACCGGAAACGCTTCCGCCCACTTCTTAATGCACACAAGGGCAAGCTCGTACTCATCCTTGGGACCGGGAGCCTCGGGACTGCGGGCGTGGAAGGACACCCCATGCCAATCAACCACGTCGCCCACGAAGATGACCGTATCGCAGCGATGCCGCCGATACAGGTCCTGGCAGAACGGCAGATAGCCGGGGTGTGCCACGGGAGCATGCACGTCGCCGATAGCGAGGACACGAGCCATTCACTTCTCCAGTTGACCGTGAAGGAACGCGTGCGACGAATTGATAAGGTCGTCTCCCTCGACGCCGTGCGAGGCCGGATCATCGAGCGGAAGCATCGTGTCCGCGTCGAGAATCTTCAGCCCCAGCCAGCGGGCGAGAAAGAATTCGCCGACCGCACCTGTGGACTTCTCCCACCCCGGAATCATGGCGATCGCTCCGCCCTCCGTGTGAGCGATTGCGTACAGGGCGAAGAAGTCGCGGTACACGAACGCTCGCTGATCCTGGACCTGATCGGGCGGCGTGTTCTCGGTGCAACCCGCGTTGCGATCGATGTCCGCCGGGCTGATTACATTCCAGCCGTTTTGTACGAATCGGACGCGGGCGGCGTCGAAGGACGGGAAGTTGAACTTGTCGTATCCCCGCATCGGGCCAGCGATGTACACGAACCTGTCTTTACAATCGGGCCTGACGCCATACGTGATGCCAGCCGCGATCTGTTTCGCCACTTCCGGCTTACACCCAAGCTCGATGATGCAGTGCTCATCCTTGGCACGCTCGAAGTCACGCCAACTAGCGGGAACACCGAAGTTCGTCGTGGACAATTCCACCGGGATATCGGCGGGCTTCGCCGCCGCTTCCTCCAGTTCCTCTTGCAGCAAGGCCAAGGCCCGCCATGCGAGCTTCGCCGTGTGCCGCGTCCCATCAGTGTCGATGGTGCCGCGTTCGATCAGGTGCCGCTCGATGCAATCAGCGTGATCGGCGGACTTTTCCCGAGCCCAATGCATCGGCTCGCCGGGGTTGTGCTGCTGATTCCCGACGTAGCTGACGAAGGCAACCTCAGCGATCGCGTTCGGGAAGTAGTCCAGCACGCCGCGGGCAATCGGTCGCTCCTTGCGAGCCTGCTTATCCGTGGGAAGTGGTACGCGAACAGTGGTCTCCGGCATTGCTGCCCTCCAGTTAGGAATGAATTCTGCGGAACGCCACGCGGCGATGTCCGCCCATCTTCTTCGCCCATACGATCTCGACCCCGTACAGCGTCTTGAGTGTAGGGGCCAGTCGATCGAGACAGTTAGTTAGCCCACGAGTTGTTTTGGGCCAGTCTCGCCGCAACGTCTGCGATCCACCGGCCCGGTTCAGTCGGTCGAACAGATCGCCCACGGTGCCGGTCCACTCTTGATTGCTCTCAATGATGGACAGGATCGCCGGGCCGATTGCGTTAGATTCGACAACGCCTTCCTGAGCGAGACGCTGATTGTCGGCGAACGCCTTCAGGTAAGTGCCGTCCTCCCACCCCATCGCCCGCTCAATGGCAACAGCCCAGCGGGTATAGTCCACGAGACGCGGGGAGGAGTGGAGGGAGACTTCAGGGAGACGCTTCATCGCCGCTGCAACCAGCGACAGACAGCCGCCCAGCACGCGGGGACGCAGCCGCTCGAAGTCTTCGCGAAGGCTCGCCTCTGATCTCCGCTGATGCGGCTCCAGGGGCGGGAGGGCCAGCACGATAGCGCGATCCAACAGGTCGCCGCGATCCGCGACTTCCTCGATTCCGTTCAGGATGATCTGCCGCCGCACATGGATCAGTGTCTCGTCAGTGTTGCTGTACAGGGTGCGGGTGCCGAAGCCGGTGCCACTGGCGATGCGGCAGAACGCATCACTGAGCCACGTGTCGAGATGGGAGATGTTGTCGAAGACGAGCACCGCCGAGTTCGACGCGGCAATCAGGAGATCACGTTCATCGGACGGGAGCGTGCGAAGCCCCGCCTTGTTCGGGTCGATCAACTGCTGCAGCACGTCGCAGGTGAAGCTCTTGCCGCTGCCATGCTGGGCACGCAGGACAAGCACGGGGAGCGTACCGGCAGGATTGAAGCTGGCGAGGATGAACGGCACGACCAGTGTGAATTGTGCATCGTCCAGGGTGAGCAGCGGCCGAAGCTCCTCCACGCTCCCGGTGAACTCCGGCACCGGCAGCGGCTCCATGCCTGGAGGACGGATGAACGGGATCGGTGAATCGCTCAGAAGCTTTGGGCCGCTCGGGCTGATCTCTACAACTTGGCCTTTCGTGTTGGCCAGATCGAGATAGAGCCTGCCGCCCTTGTGTCCAAAGCGGATGAATGGCGTCCCGCGCTTCCCCTCGTACCGTGCCTTGGCTGCCATTGTGTTTGTTACCTTGTCGAGATCGCGGGCGTCGGGGGCCTTGGACGTAGCCTTGAAGAAGCCCATGCACAGGTGCGAGCGGAAGCCCTCGGAATGCACGGCGAAGGTCTCGGAATGCCCGTTGATCTTGACCGTGGCGTATGCCCTGTCGCCGTCGTGGAACAACTCCGCCTGATCCGCGATCACCATGAGGGCGGCGGCTTGCGAATCTTCGTCGGCCGCAACCGCAACCTCAGCAGTCTTCAGTTCCGCCGATATCCGCGTCTGCCCGTGTTCTTGTACATACTTCAGGAAGCCCTCGCGAGTGAGCCCGTAATTCACCTTCCAGGCTCTCAGGTCTTTGACGTGCGGCGGGGGCAGGACCATTACGACATCGCGGCTTACCTTGGATAGCGACTTGTGGGCGGCGATCATGCCCTCTTTGCCGGGCTCGCGGCCGTCAGTCTTCCGATCGTTCTCGCCGACGACAATCGCCGGACGACTTCGGGCCAAATCCGCTAGTTCGTCCATGCAGCCGAGATTGCTGGGGCGTCCAACAGCGACAAAGCCAAGGTCCATCGCGGCAGCGGTGTCACTCATCCCCTCAACAACGACGATTGGATCGTCGCTGGGCGGCAAGGCTGATGAGCCCGTTGTTACATTGCCCTCCGTCTTGCGGATGTGCAGAAAGCCAAACTTCATTGGCCGCACCGCACCGTCCTTCACGCGGATACAGATAACGGCCTTGGGGTCAGCCGGGGCTTCAGCCGAGAGCAGGCACCCGTCAGGCTTCTCACAGACGGGGCATGGTACGCCCGCGTCCATCGTCCTGATCCAGTTATGGGCTCCGTGCTGATAGCCCATGCCGCCGCGTTCGTGGTCCGCGTTCACTTCGTACACGAGCCCGTGCTTCGTGCCGGGCAGCATGACCTTACAGTCGTCCTGTGAACGCAGGCTCAGCCCAACAGGCTTACCATTGCCGTCACGCTCCGGGATCACCCACCATCCCTGATAGTTCTTGCCCTTCTTGAATTCGACGATGGGTGCCCATCCGAGAGCAAGCCGACGTAGCGAATCAGCGGAAACGCCTAGATGCTCGGCGAGAGCATCGAGCATCGCCGGGTAGGCGTTCCCTTGGAACTTCTCAAGTAACTGTTCGATCTTAGTTGGCAAGGCTCGCTCCTATCTCATAGTCCTTGGCCACAGTCCCATTCTTCGCGTTGCCCTTTAGGCACGGCGGAACGAAGAACCGGCCCGCGTACTTCCCGAATAGCAGGCCCTTTCCGAACTCCGGCCCATATTCGGCGAAGTGTCCTCGGCACACATGGCGGGGCATCGTCCCGATGTCGATGCCGGGGGAATCATGCTTCGCTCCCGGCGGACGTACAATCAGAGTGTGATAGCGATAGGACGTGCTATCGCCTCCGAAACGACGGGACGCTCTCCGCACTTGCTGCGGCTCTAGGTGCTGTGGATTTAAGGATACGTTTTTGCAGCCGAGCAATGACAACGTATCACAGGCAAAGCCCTGTGCGGCCTTCCCGGCAACTCTGAACTCTTCAAGGCCGTAAGTGGCCTCGGAAATGAGGTATCTCCGACTGTCCAGCACCATGTCTCCCCGCTCATCGAACTTACAGGCATACCCGCCAAGAAATACCGGGGGTGAGTACTCGAACGCGGTAACGAGCAGAAAAGTTGCGTCGGTGCCGGAGTCTGTGCGGTGCGAAGTCACATGCACCCCGGCAGCAGCATACTTCCACTCAGGGAACTCGATCCACAGCGACGGGAACGGAAAAGCGATACGCTTGGCGTCTTCTACGAGTAGGTCTCTGCCACAACTACGAGTGTCTACTATTATCGTGGCGGTTACAATTGCTCGCTGTAGAGCGTCGTCTTCTCCTGTATGACGCGGATGGACGCCCTCGTTCAGTATTCGCTTCCACAGTTGAGCGTGCTTCATAAATGGGCCGGGTGAGGGTCGAACTCACACTATGACCTGATTGTGTACAGGTGCCTCTACCGATTGGGCTACCGGCCGCCGCCTTGCTCTGCTGCGGATATCACACAGTCAAAGCAAGGTCTTTAATCACCACGTCGCGGACCTTCGCCCAATCCGCCCCGGTGAAGTCCTTCTCATCCCTGTTGCCGCCGATTTCGCCGCACGCGGCGAGCCATGCGTCAGAGACCGCACCGTCCTCGTTGTCGCCCTTGTGTTCGCAGATGAAATTCCATGCGTCGATCTGCGTGGTTTCCCTCGGCAACTCCGAAGTATCAGCAGACTCCTCCTTGGCCGGCGGGGGCGGAGGCGGGGTCTGCTTCTTGGGCGGGGACTTGGACTTGGAGGCGGGCGTTGAGGGAGACGACGAATCGGGCGAGCTTGTCGCGGACGGCTTCTTGCTCTCCGGGGAGGGCGAAGCCGGGGACTTCGAGGGGGCAGCCGATGCCGTGCTTCCAGACGGGGCGTCCGCAGCCGGGGCAGTGGTAGCAGGAGGTTCGGCCGCAGACGTTGCAGGCTTTCCCGGCTTGGCGGGGGCGGCCTTGGCAGCGGCGGCGGCCGGTGCCTTCGTGATCTTCAGCCTCTTGCTGAGGGCGGCGACTTCGGCGGTGTCCAAAGTCCTGAGCTTCCGCACCGGGTCGGCGTCCCAAGTGTCGATCCACGACACCTGCATACTCGTCTTGCCTTCGTACTCGTGATCCTCGACGCGGAAGCTGATCTTCTTCCCGGCGAAGGTCATCAGTGAGTCGAACTCCGTGCCGTCCCATCCCGTCGCGGCCTGAAGCTGTTCGTAATTCAGGAGGGAGGTTTCCTTCGTGAACTCCTCCGCGCTCTTGAACAGCACCATGTAGCAGAGGATTTCTTCCTCGAAGCTCGACCAGTCCACCCACGCGGGCTCGGACAGCTTGAAGTGCTCCATCTCGCTCTTGCTGTCCACCCACTTCTCCAGGGCTTTCAGCCGGGCAACCCACTGCGGGAAGCCGGACTTCTGCGTAACGCCGAGGCCTGATTCGAGAATCTCGCCCCGGTAATTTCCCATCGTGTCAATCTTGTTCGCCATACTTTCAGTTTCCAGAAAGACGCCCCCTTCAATTTCACATGAGCCCTCGCGGGCAACGCTTACAAATCGGCTGATCCGTCAGCGGTTGTGGTCATCAGCCGGCCAATTACGGTTAGGGTCCACCGCCTTCGCCTGCGGCGGCTGGCTGAGTATGCCGATGATGCTGCTTTGCTCGAAGCAGTGATACAGTTCCTCGCCGTCGCGATACGGCAGGCCCTCGTCCTCGAACGTGGAGGCGTTGGCACCGACGCGGATTTTCTTCTTGTGCTTCACCCACACCCGCTGACCGGGCATCAGGTCGAACGTCTCACTCCGGCCGCCCTCGGCCGAGACGTTGCCGGGACCGACCGCGATCACTTCGGCCTCGGTGTAGCACTCCTGATTCGTCGGCACCGTGATGGCACCGACCTTCCGCTCTGCCGCAGTGATGAGCTTCACCACGACGAGCGTGTTGCGGGGTTGAATCATTCGGGACTCCAATCTCCACGCTGAGCGTGGTAAAAAGTTACTCGACCCTCGCCCCCTCGAATACGAACTGCCACAGGGAATTGTCTGTGGCGGAATCGAACGTGATGAGGGGCGGAATGCGGTATCCATCGACGGGCCGGGACTTCGCGATGAAGTGCGACGCCCCGCCCGTGAACACCGCCCGCTTGGACTCACCGGCCTGGACCTTGCCGGCCTTCGCCTTGTCGTTGTCCTTCTCGACGGTGAACTCCGAGTAGCCGATACGGAAGACGTGATCGGACCACTCGCACAGTTCGGTGCGGACGCTGTACTGCTTGTTGTGCTGGAGCTTCGGCCCATCCTCCAGGTAGTCCAGGCCCTCGGCGTTGGCGACCGTGATCTGTGCAAGCTGAGCAAGGAGGATCACGTTGCGGCCGGTGCGGACCAGAGCGTCCAGGTCGGACAGCATCAGGCGGTAGCATTCGAGCAGATGGGCGGGGCCGTCCCACCCATACTTGCGCATGCTCGTCGCGGTCTGTCCGCCACTGAGCTTGTAGTGCTCGAAGATGTACGGCTCCATCAGTTCTTCCAGCTTCGTCACGGTGTCGATGACGAGCGTGCAGTCCTTCGGCCAGAGGCTCGACTGATGAATCGCGTCGCGGATGTCCTGGAAGTCAGCGATGCCGGACACCGCCATCACGGGCTCGCCTGTGAGCGGGTTGCGAATCTTCCGGCCGCCGTCGTCGATGCCGATGAAGATGGCACCGGGAGCCATCGCCGCCAGCGTCGTCTTGCCGATGCCGCTCTTTCCATACATCAGAATCTTCTCGCCCTCGTCGGCGTCAGTCCACGGCTTGACGCTGAACGCCTTGGCCGCCCGTGCCGCCGGCTTTGCCACTCCGGGCTTCGTCGGCATCTTCATCGGGGGTTTCGATGTTGGGGGTTTGCTGGGTGGAACGCTCATCTTGTCCTCCAAAAAGTTTGCTCTCAGTTGCTCAGGATCGGGGAACGCGGGATCGTCCGAATCGGACATCACTCATCCGCGACAATTTCCTTCTGCTTCGGGTCAGCGAAGATCCGCACAAAGCCCGGCGGCACAGTCACACCGTCGCACACGGCGTCGGCACCGGGTCCGTAACAAATCGGGATCATGTCGCAGGCCCGCGTCGCCCGGCACTGCCGCTCGTTCTCGTACCAGCAGCCGGTGCGGGCGAAGATGCGTTTCGCCTGATAGATGTTGTATAACTCCACCCTGAACTTACGGATTTCCTGATCTGTACGGGCGATCTCCCGGCGGACGTAGTAGTGCTCCGGCCGCTCGTAGATGTCCGCGAGGAGCCGAGCCCCGAACATTCCGATCGTCTCGCGGATCGCCGGCTTGCCGGACTTTCCGACTTCAAACTCCGCTTCTTCGTCGTCCACCTTGACGCTGGCGAGCTTGCCTTCAGAATCCGTGCTGTACGTCGTGCGGAACGTCTGACCGCAATAGGTGCCGGAATTCAAGAACGCCTCAGTCTCGGCCTGCGTGAGCTTAGCCGGCTTGATCGTCGGCCGACGCCACACGTCGTACAGCGTGCTGCCGACGCGACCCTGCCGCCCGCTCATCGCAATCCGCGTCGCGATGTCCGGCGGTACGCAGCCGGCCGCCATCATGTCCCTGAACGCGAGAGCGTACATGCTGACCTGCGTGTCCTTCTTGGCTTTGTCCCAATAGTCGGAATCGTGGTCGATGCTGCGGGTCGTGCTCTTGCGTTCCTGCACGCCGATCATCCCCTGCCACATAATGAGGTGGTCGATCTTACCGACGCGGACAACCTCTCGCATCAGCAGCGGAAGGCCGGTGCGGGGCTCGTGAAGTGGAAGCTCGAAGGGGATTTCACTGGCCAGCGTCTCGATCGGGTCATCTTGATAGTACCACAGGTAGCCGATGAAGCACGTCAGTAGAACCTGCCGCTCAAGCCCCCACTCGAACGACGTTTTGCTCGCGGGCATCTGCTCATACCGCGTGTTGAGCAGGCTGACGACAGCGGTAAGGGCGTAGTCCTTCGGGTCGAGCGGTGCGTTTCCGCCCGGATGCTCACACGAGTTTATAGCGTTCGCATAGGTCTCGTGCATCTCGTGCCAGTTCGTCCCGATACGCTGGCTGTCGGTGTCCACGGCTGGACGTAAGCCCTCCCGGTACTTCAGCCGGTACAGGGTCGGGCAGTCCTTGAACGCGATGACGGACGACGAGGACTCGTGGTAGCACTCCGGATTTACTTTTGGCATAGGGGATTCCAACATTATACCCCAGAATCGGTCAATCGGCAAACATTTTCAATGCTTTCATGGGCCGCTTGCTCCGGCCATTGAAGACGGCGGCGAACAACTCCGGGCTATCCTTGCCGAATTTGCGACCCACGCTCTCGGCCCCCTCGCGAGTCCTGATCCGCAGGAAGTGGGCGATCAGCAGAGCGTCCATCCGCCCGTCCAAGATGCCGCCCTTCGGGCCACGGATCAGGCCAGCGTGCTCCTGGTAGTAGGCGTCGAAGAACTCGGCGGCACGCTGATTGGCCCCGGCTACGTCCTTCCCGTCGAGTCCGAGCCGTCCTTTCCAGAGGTTCGGTGGGATCAAGAAAAACTCCAGCCCCTTCAAAAACGCGAAGGCATGGAGGATTCCCTTCTGCCGGCCGAATCGTTCTGCTCGTTCGGCCCCCTCGCCGGGTCTCGTCGTCGGCCACTCGATGCCGACAGCGACATCAGGTAATCGACGGAGGACTCCGAATAGATCGCGGAGCCCCGGTAAGTCAAGCTCCCTGTCACGGTCTCGTTTGCCCTCGGCCACAGGCATATCGTAGACACGCAGATAGCTCCCTGCGGCGTTCATCACCGCAACGGCACCATTGAAGCCGGGGTCTATTCCGGCGAAGTGCAGATGATCTCTGACAGGCAGCGTAGGCATCAGTGCCCTCCGTACCGATCAGAGACCACACCCTCGGCACCGAGCGGGCAATCAGGAGCCCAGCTTGGCCGGCGACTCAACTCCTCAATGCCCGCCATCAGCGCGCCCTCAGCCTGAGACTCGGGAACGCACATGACTACTTCATCGTGGACATGATGGGCGGTGTGATACCCGCGAGCTTCAAGCCGCAGGATCGCTTCGGCGAGGATGTCGCGGGACATGGCTTGCACCACGTTCTCGCACAGCGATCCGCCCCATGTGTGCCCCCAATGGTGCTCGCGGCTGTTCCATACTTCGATCGTCTCGCCGCATTCGCTGGGGACGATCTTGACCTTGTGATAGTAAAGCTCGCGGCCACAGGGCAGCGTGATTACCACGTCGCACTCAGGCAGCGAGTGAAAGCGAAGCCCTCGGGGCATCTCGCACGGCTTGCGGTACTTGGCGGTGTACAGAACGGCCCGCTCGATGTCGCCCCAGAACCGCACGATGTTCGGATTCTCGGCCCGGTACGTATCCCTGATCTTCAGGGCGGTGTCCATGTCCACTTCGCCGTCGGCATACTCGAAGATTCGGGTCTGCCCCATGCCGTACCCGCAGCCGAGCACGCCGATCTTTCCGATGCTGTTGCGGGCCCATTTCATGCGGGCTTCGATCTGGGGGATACCGCCCTCTTTCCTCGGCTTGCGGACGGGCCAGCCCAGAACCTTCGACGCGAAGCCGCAGTAGATTTCCTCGTTGTTGGCGAACTTGCGGACAAGCTCCTCCTCGCCAGCGATCCACGCGAGGACACGCGCTTCGATCTGCGACGCATCGACGATCGTCAGCTTGTGGCCGGGCGGGGCAATCAGCATCTCCCGCACCGCGTTGACTAACTCGTGGCCCTTGCTGCCGAGGTTCTGCAGGTTGATCCCCTCACCGCCGGACCATCGGCCGGTGTGGGCTCCGCAATACTTCAAGGCGATCGGTAGACGTCCCCCCAACGCCCGAGCCTGAGCCATGATCTTACGAACACGCTTGATATGCGTCGGCCAAGACCCGATCGCGATACGGGCCTGCATGAGAGCACGCACGGCCGGGTCTTTGTGCTTCAGCAGCAACTCGCGTTCGGGGTCGTCCTTCGCCTCGGCGAGAATGTACCCCTTCTTGCTCGGCTTGTAGTAGACCTGCGGATTCTCGTCGGCAGCTTCGAGGGCTCGGTCAAGCAGCCCCCAGAACGATCTGTCGCCGCTGAGTTCCTCGCGGGTGTGGCCGGTGGGAGTGACAACCTTGTCGATCTCCGCTTCCATCAGGCGGATAAGCCCCTCACCCTTCTCGAAGTCCACCATGAGCACGGGCTTTGTGAACAGTTCCAGCGTGTGCTGCATCACCCGCAGTTCAACCTTCGGCCGGCTGAGACGTGGGAGCATGACGGTGAAGACTTCCCATTCGCGCATCGCGTCGTTGGCTGCATACCGGGACAGGCTCACGATCTGCTCGTCAGTGATGGTCGGCACCTGAATCGGCAGCTTCGGCCCCTTCTTCCGGCTCTTTGATTTCGTGTACCGCTTGCGGAACGTGAGCCCCTTGAACTCCTGCGTGTCTCCCTTGGGCGGCAGCTTCAAGTCCTTGGCCAGCGAGCCGAGATCGTGCTTCCTGCGGGCGTCCCAATTATACGCGAGGCCCCGCGTATCAATGACGTGGGGCGGGTAGATGCCGTAACGATGGGCGAGAATAGAGGCGTCGAACGTGGCATTCTGGATCACGACTGTCGCACGTTCCAGGTGCTCGCCGTACTTGTCCTGAAGGTGCTTGAGGACGCGCGTAACGCCCTCCTCACCGACCCAGAACTTCGACCGCTGTTCATAGTCGGGGAAGTTCTCGAACACGTCCAGGACCGCGAGGCCGAGAACCTCGAACCGCTGATCCATCACGTACTCAATGGTACTCAGGCCCCCGCCCTTCATGGTGTACTCGTCATCGAAGTACGTCTCGAAGTCGAGCACGACCACGTTGTCGGGATAGCCGCAGTCACGCAGCATCGCCCGCCACTCAGGAACGTACTGCTCCCGCATTGGCGGGGCGTACCGCTCAAGCTGTCTTGGGGCGATACCGGGGCGATCCTGGTCTATAAGCTGGTGGACCTTTAGGCCGCCCTTGAACTTTGGGGGCGGGGGTGCGGGCTTTGTTGGCGGCTTCACGTAGATCGGCTTGCTTTGCATGTTGCTTCTCCAGCCTGGCCGCGATCTCCTTCAGCAATTCGACGCGGGCCTCAGCTCCTCGCTCCCACCAGGTGCGCCGCCCTCGATAAGGCGGTGGATCTGCTTGGTGCTGTGGCCCTCGACGTTCACGGGCATGATCACGGCCTGGATAACGTCCTCCCCGCGCTTCGCCATCATTTGCAGGGGCCGGTTGGGGGCGGGCCAGTGGGCCTTGACCGGCGCGTCGCCGGCGGCGCGCATAAGGAACTCCATCGCCTCCAACAGAAATTCGGGATTCATCCCGCCCAGGTCCGTGCCGTTCTCGGAGAAGTTGATCTCCGCCTGTCCCGCGCTGGTCATTGCGGCCAGGCCGATCCCGCCGCTGGGGTTGCGGCTGACCAGGACCACCTTGCTATCATTCTCGAAGATCGCCAGTAGCTTTCGGAGCTGGGGGATCAGGGTCTCGGGGTAGATGGTGAAGATCTCATCGGCGGGGAGGCTCTTGAAGTTGGCGACGATGTTGTCATACGGGGGCTTGGACTCCTCGCCGGGCTTGCCCAGCTCTCCGGTCTTGGGGTCGAAGCCATCATTGAGGATGTAGGTCCCTTCGTCGCCCCAGGTCGTGCCGCGCTTCAGGCGGATCATGTGGATGCGGTAGCCATCGGTGGCGACGGCATCGCGGCCCTTGTTGGCGATAATGAGGCCATTCATCGTGTAGCGGCCCTTGGGCATGATCGGAGCCAGGCTGGCCAGCAGCTCACCAGGCGTTACCGCGATCTTGGGCAGGGCGCGCAGGCCGGGGACCTTCTTCTTGCCCTTGTCCCACTTGGGCCTAGTCCAGCGCTGCTTGGCGACCTTGGCCATCTCCTTGGCGATCGCCGCCAGCTCCTTCTCATGGCCAGGCAGGGCGAAGAGCTGGGTATCGGGCTGGCCGCTCTGGACCGGGACATAGAGCGTCCGGTAGGCGGCGTTGTTGGCGTCGAGGCTGGCCACGTTGATCGCTGGATCTCCCATGTGATAAGGCTTCACGTAGATCGGCGGCATCGTTGACATGCGGGAACTCCCGAGCGGCACGGTCGAGGGCGACGTAAAAGCTCACGCCCTCCTCTTGCATGATCCCCTTCGCCCTCGCCATCACACGGCGAGAGCGTTCACGCTGTTCAGGCGTGATCGGCTTGCTTCGCATGTTGCTTCTCCAGGGCTGCGACCGCATTCTTAGACAGCAGGCACCATCCGGCCTGATCGCTGCCGTAAGGCTGGAATTCCTCCAGCCTGGCCGCGATCTCCTTCAGCAATTCGACGCGGGCCAACAGATGCTCCGCTGGCTGGCCCCGCACCGCGTCGTAGTAGGCGAGGATCGCGTTGCCGATGTGGAAGCAAATCAGGTCGCCGTACCCCCGATACGTCGAGAAGTCGTGGTTGAGCGGGTGCGGCCGAAGGGCTCGCGGAAACTCGCTGCCGCCGGTCAACGACATGGCGGGGCACACGAGCCGCAAGTAGGCGTCCGTGATGCTGCGGAGTGACGTGTTGACCTTCGGCCCGATGGCAACGATCGCGGTGCGTATGTCGTTCGCGACAGCACTCAAGTTGATCCGATTCGCGGTCTCCTGCTTCTTCTGCTCAGCCATTGGTGACAACCCTTTCCAGTTCGGCGAGATCGGCTGGGGCTTCCCGTTCAAGGCACGCCCGCACCGCGTCGCACAGGTCCATCAGTTCTTTGTCAGTCGGTTTATTGGTTAGCCGCCAGCCGTGTATCTGCATCAGCAAGGCCAGCGGCGTCCACTCAAGCTCGGTGATCTTGCCCGCCGGTCGCATCCTCGGACAAAAGGGGTCGGCCGCCCATCTCCAATCAGGGCGACCGACCGGCGAGGGAGAATACGTTGGCGGTCCTTTGGGGGCTGCGGTCCGGTAGACCGGCGGGCGTGCCCGGTCGGTAGTTGCCTTCGTGACGCCTCTCATAAAGCCTGTCTACGCTCATAACCCGCAGCCCCCAAGCCGTAAAGCGACCGACGGCACTGCGGGCCGCCGACCGCTAGAAGGAGAATACGTTCGCGACTCGCTCACTGTGCGGGAGCCCGTGGTCCCGAAGATACCCTCATGCTCCGACTCCTGATAGGGCACCGCGTCGCACGCGATGCTTGATTTCCATTTCCATCCCCAGCCGCAGGATCGCGGAATAGGGCACTTCGTAGCGGCCTTGTTGCCCGATCACCCTGATTTGCAGGTACTCCGGGTAAAGAGTAAACTCCATTTGTCGCTCTTTGCCGCCAGAGAACACAGTGGGCACGGGGACGATCGGGCCATCAGGCTTCTTGATGTGGCGGGCCATTAGTCGTCCTCGAAGTCGTCCTCGAAGTCGTCCTCGAAGTCGTCCTCGAAGTCGTCGAGGAGATCGTCGAGGAGATCGTCGAGGAGATCGTCGAGGAGATCGTCGAGTTCGTCATCATCGAGGGACTCGAAGTCGTCCTCGTCGTCGAACTCGTCGTCCTCGTCGAAGTCGCCCGCGTCGGGGTCTTCATCCTCCAAGTCGTCCTCATCGTCCGCCCGATTGGCTTTTTCGAGGTAGTCTTCGAGATTGACGTCGCGGTCGCCTACCAAACCACTCGAATCGTCAACGTCTTCCTTACGCATACGTGCTCCCATTGGGTCTCCTTATTTTTCAAGCGACTACATCCGAGCCCGCGAACGGCGTTGTTCAACTCCCCTTGGCGTCGAACCGACGGATCACGGAGCACGTGCTGAGCACCGGACGACCCGCCGCCCCCGTACCGGGGGCTGCCCGCAGCGATTAGAAGAATTACGGAATCGCTAAATCGTCAGCCCGCAGCCTTCACGGCTACGGACTCGGGAAACAAAGACAGGGCGCGTTGAAGAAGGGCCGCATCCGCGAGACTCGGCCTCGGGAAACGTGCTCGAATAGAAGGGGGAGCAGACGCAGTGAGTTGCTGAACGGTCGCAAGCAGCTTGGCGGTCGCCACTGCAAGCCATTCCTCGGCCTGTCCAATAAACTCAACCTCGCATCCTCGCGGGGCGGTATCCTCTGACGGTGCCATACGACCCTCCGAATTCTTACCCCGACCGCCTGTCTACGCATTCACAACCCTCGGTGCCCATTCTCGAAGCGCGACAAACAGCCATGTCAATATACCACACAAACGGGCAAGCGTCAATTTATTGGGCAATTTTGCGGGCCGCCCTATCCCTGTTCTCCCACGTATCCTCGGACGTTCCCGCAGTCAGGACGGTACGGAGAGCCTCGTTGAGCCTATCGACGAGGGCTTGACCCTGCGGCGTCTCTGCAACCTTCGCCATCGCGTAGCAGAGGCAATCCAGGATCGCGATGCCCTTCTGTAGCCGGGCGTTGGCGACAAGCTGCACGAGTGGGTGCCGCTTGTTGTAATCCAGGACTGTCCGGCCATCCGCCTTCGTGATCTTGAACAGCTTATCGGATGTGCCGTGATCGCTCTCCTGGAAGTCTATGGGCAACTGCGGCAGGATCGGCCCGTCATTGGCGAGCTTCGCGGTCGTTGGCCGGGGCAGCAGGAGCGACCTGGACAGGTCGTGCGTCAACTGCGTCTTGCTGATCGCCCGCTCACGTCCCTCGCGGCCGGACTGCTCGATAAATCGCCGCGTGGCGTGCTGAATCTTATCGAGCATCTGATCGTTGGGCAGGATGCTAGACTTCTTCACGTCCACATGGAAGTCGTGGTCTAGCTCACCCGTGAACGAAAGCTCAGCCCGGAAGTGGCTGTAGCTATGGTGATGCTTGTAGAAACCGAACGTCTGGGCTCCCATAATTTCGCGACGGTTGCGGACGATATAGAAGCCGCTACGCTGGGGCGTGATGTTATTAGCCTCGTCCTCAGCCGGTCCAAGGTCCGGAAGCTCAACGACAGTTAGGTGCGCCTGTTTACCCCACCCAAGGTCCACGTCGCCGTCGTGGCGAATTTCGGTCAACTCATGCTCCCGCATCAGTGGATCAATCGGCACCACTTTTTTGCGGTTCACCGAGATATTCAGACCATCCTTCAAAAAGTACCTGAACGTCTGCCCGATCCGTTCCCGCAACGTGGCGGAGAACCGCGTGACGTTCGTGTCGTCCAGGCGGTCCACGTTCGTAAGCTGAACCGTCGTGCCGAAGTCCCCGATCGAGTCCCACACATGCTTAGTGCTCGCCGGCTTCAGTTCGATCACGAACTGTCCGTGTCGCTCCACGGTCGGCACATCAAACTTGGCTTCCCATGCCTGCTCACCTGATCGCCTGGACATCACGAGAATCGTCTTAGCGATGCTGAGGCTGGCTGTCACGAGCCCCATGCCGTACTTTCCGAGATCGCTACGTACGTCTTTCTCAACATCGCTGCCAAGGCGGAGGGCTTCCTTCAGTCCGTCCTTTGACATTCCGCACCCATCGTCAGCGATTTCGATGACGTGGCTCTTACCAATTTGCTTAACCGTAAGCGACATATTCTTGGCCCCTGCGTCGATGCTATTGTCTATCAGATCACAGACGGCAGACACAGAGTCGTAACCTAGCTCACGAAGCGCTGCGAGCGTACGCGCAGCATTGGGGGGGATCTCTACGTAGTTGCTATCCTTGCTCATGGTGCGTTCTCCTCGACCGTGTTTTCACCCGGGACACCGCAGACTTCTATCGACTGTAATATACCCCCTCTTCACAGCAAGTCAAAGATAATGCACCCACTTCGTCCGAGTATCGCGATACCGGGAGACGGTCAAAGTGTGTAGCCCTGAGTCATCATCGGCCCGCGTGGGGCACCCGATTTCGGGGTATCGTTGGCTTTTGAGTCCATCGCGTCTGCCAATTCCGCCAAGAGGCCCTTGCACTTTTCCTAGGAATAATGCATATTTAGCTGTGTCAGGCCGCCTGCATGCGACCTGGACGATACTCGGACGATACTGGAGAGGAGCCTATGAAACCGCCCGCAAAGCCCCGTCCTGACTTCCCGCTCACGCCGATCGGCAATGGGCAATGGAGAAAGGTCGTCAACGGACAGGCGTACTACTTCGGCTCGTGGCGTGATGATCCACGAGGCGAGGCCGCCCTGAAGGACTGGCTCGCCCGGAAGGATGCGATCTATGCCGGCCTGGATCATATCTCTCGACAACTCGTACCCGATCCCGCAGAGCTTACGGTGATCGAGCTTGTACGCAAGTACCTGAAGATTCGTAGTGCTGACGTGGAAGCTGGAAACCTCTCGCCCGCCACGTTCCGCGACTACACTATCAACCTTAACGACTTCTGCAAGCACATCGGGCCGACCGCTAAGGCGTCGGGGCTCAAGCCCCAGCACTTCGCCGCGTACCGTGTCCGCCTGGATGAGAAAGGCACGCTCGGCCCCCATGCGATCAAGCGGGTTATCGCCTGCATCAAAGCCGCTTTCAACTATGCGATGGATGAAGAGTGGATCAAGCCCGTCCGCTTCGGGCGTGGCTTCATCGCTCCTGATACAAGCAGCGAAGCAATCGGCCAATGGTGTCTCCGCAAGGGCAGGGAGGACCGCACCGAGCGTATCCTGACGCGGCGGGAGATCAGGAAGCTGTTGCGTCACTCGAAGCATGAGCCCCGCTGGCGGGCGATGGTGCTGCTGATGCTCAACACGGGCATGAACCCCGCCGAGCTTGCCCGGCTGAAGTGGAAGGAGATCGGATTCAAAGCCGGCCGCCTCCGTCGCCGTCGCTGGAAGACAGGCATCGTCCAGGAGTGCTACCTGTGGAAGCGCACCCGCAAGGCACTCGAAGCCCTGCCGCATGAGCATGAGGATTGGGTGTTCATCCGCAAGAATGGCCAGCCCCTCGTACAACAGGTGTCGGTGAAGACTGAGGACGATACCGCCATTGCCAAAGTGAAGAACCTGAACCGTGTCACCCGCCCCTTCCGCGACTTCGCAGAGGCGGCCGGAGTTAAGGGCATCACGCCGTACACCCTGCGACGCACTGCCCGCACCGTCGCTGCCAATTGGCCTGATGACAACGCGGCAAAGCGGATGATGGGGCAGCGGCTCACGGGCAGGGACCATACCTATGTTAAAGGCAAGTTCCCCCTTGCCCGCCTGCACAAGATCAGCGTGACGATCTACCGCCGCCTATTCCCAAAACCGACGCCCCCAGAAGTAGAAGTAAAGAAGGACGACGTAAAAAGCAATCGCCCCAAGGGCGGCAAGTACCCGCGAGCAGCTTAGCCGGCGATCTTTCGCGTTGGGGGCGGCGGCCATGCAACTACCTCCGCTTCTACTATCGGCCTGTTGCGTGTCCGCCTTTTGCCTGTCTCTTTCGGCGCGACAAAAACGGGCTGGACCTGGAACAACGCGGCGGAGTCGATCCGATAAATCCGCTTCCGGCCCAGCCCGTAATTGACAGCGGGCAGCTTGCCCGCGTCGATGAGACGCCTGATTGTGCGGGGGTGAACCTTTGCCCGTTCCGCCGCTTCCCGTTCCGTCAACAACTCAGACATACACCCTCCGAACAACAAAGAGGGCGAGGCGTCACGCGACGCCCCGATCGAGGACGTTCTTCTCATCGCCCTTCACGCAGAGCGCGGCCAACAATCGCGCGACGCGCATCTCCGTGAAGAACTGGCCCAGAGTCTTGCGCTTCTCCTTCGGCAGCGCAAGCTCATAGGCTCGCAGCCGATCCCGGAGCGTGGTAAGCAGGTCATTCTGGGATACAGAGGTTTCCATTTCGCATGAAGCGCGCTTCTAGCAACCTGTAAAACTGCTCAGCGTCCAAGGGTGGCGCGGCGTGGCCCACCATGTATCTGGCTATGAAGCGTGAATAAAGCCGCTGCGGCGAACGCTCGTCGTTGTTCGTTGACCGCACCGCATGGAAGACGAGGTCGTGGATTACGCTCGCGCAGGAATCCAGTGCTTGCGGCCGAGTGGTGGGCGCGGGGCGCAGGAGCAGCAGGGCGTCACCCTTGGCATGGTTTGCAGTGGTCACCTGCTTGAAACTCCCTTGTCTCTTGTCGAGGATGCTGGCTTCGGACACGGCGAAACCCGAAGCCTTGAAGGTGTTCACAAGCGCCTGCCATACGGAGGCCTGCGTCGAGTGAAACGCCACAGTGGCGAGGCCCGATGGCTTGAGAATGCGTCGGAATTCGCTGAAGCACTTGGTCAACAGCGCTTGGTACCCGCCCACATCCTTGCCCTGCGCAGGACTAACAATGGCCTCGTCCGAAGTTTCCGTCAGCTTCCCGAGCCATGCCTCGCTGATGTAGTTGGCTTCACTATACGGAATGTTGCCACCGAACGGCGGATCGGTGAAAACGTAGTCCACCGATCCGTCTGGCAGATCGGTGGCTATGCTCGACCCCTGCACGACCCTCACGTCTCCCTCAAGTGCCTGCACTTCAGCGAAAGCTTGGCTGATGGTGGTGAGCTTCCGGCGAAGGCCTCTGAACACGTTCTTCTCGACCGGCAGGGCGCTCACATACAAGACACCAGGCTGGTTGCTCGTTACGACCAGATCATCTGTGTTCTTCTTTGCCACAACGCGCGTCATGATCGTTGAATGCGATGCGTTATAGCTGGACAACCAGAACTCCAACGCTTGTCTGATCGGCCCTACTTCCTGGCCGACCAGTTCATTCAAGGCCGCCATGGCGATGAGGTTCCGGCGGGTGTAAAACTGGTGGACGTGGGTAATCCCCTCATGGTAGCCGGCGCGGTATAAATCACCCCATCTCATCGCAGCAACTGGAAATGCACGCGGGACCAGCTCTTCTTGAATCCGCTTTAGAAGTTTTAGGTCGCTCGCAACCGGCGAACGCGCCCATGTACGCCGGCCGGTGACTCCATATACTCGTGCCACACGACGTAGGCGGGTGGTAACTTCCTGGGCGAGTACATCATCCAAGGTGGTCGTCTTTCGACGTGCGGCCGCATCGACATCCTGCTGTTTGTGGCACTTGCGGCAGGTGAACTGACTGCCGATGTTGGCAGGTTCCAGAGAGACGCAGCCTTCCCAAAAGGTGTTGTCGGAGCCACAATGACCGCACACAAGCACGTCCGTCCAGATGATGTGACGAACCTCACCAACACGGCCCTGGTCGTCTTCTGCCTGGTAGATCCAGCCGTAGCGGGTTTCCGCTTGCCGCAAGATGGCTTCGGCCCTCCGACGAAACAGGTCAGGATCGATCCGCAACGTCAGTGTTCGTCCGATAAAGGCACCTAAGCCGCTAAGCTCGTAGACCACCACGTTGCGCGAGCCCCATCGGGGAGCAAGACCGAGCGACTTGGCCTTGGACCGTAACTCATCCGGGGGATTTGAGCACAACAGGGCCCCAATCGCTGTCGTTCCACTTCCCCCAAAACCGTCGAAGACCACATCCCCTGGCTTTGTGTGGCATGCGATCAGCAACGCAATGGCGACAGGATCGATCTTCGTCGGGTATGGATGCGCGCAAAACAGTGCGCCGCCACGACTTGAAGTCAACGGCACGGAGTAGACGGATAAGTCAACGTCAGGACTATTTGCCCGTTGGGGCAAACAGTCCGGCCTCGCAGGCAGTTTCGACGCCTCCACAACTCGTTCCGCTGATGTCAGTTCTGGCATTCTCTCAACTCTCCGAAGAATTCTTCCACGACCCCCTTGACAACCACAGTTGTCATGTCGTATATTTCCCTTGTCCTCCTTGCCGGTAGAAGGTCTGCGCGTAAGCAGACGCAAGTTAAAAGTATACCACAAGAAAGCGTCTCGTACTTGCGCCGCCAGGTGTAAAAGGTGGGCTCCGACACCCCGTGGGCCCGACAGAGCTCCCCGATCGTCTTCACCCCTTTCTGCGCCTCCTGCAAAATCCCGATGATCTGTTCC
>Ga0123519_10001105_pt1 | contig 46779 bp, 48 predicted proteins | sample YelNatPaOPRAMG02_FD_87396 | JGI IMG/M metagenome (GOLD analysis project Ga0123519, IMG submission 87396) | Hot spring microbial communities from Yellowstone National Park - Yellowstone National Park OP-RAMG-02 (version 2) | ecosystem: Environmental > Aquatic > Thermal springs > Hot (42-90C) ...
AAAACTGGCCACTCTTTATAAAGCGGGCAAAAAATGGTATATTTTGGCCAGTTTTTATTTTTCACCGCTAACAGTTCTTGAGTCGAAATGTTAAGCTCTGGTGAACAAAGAAAACTTCGTAAAATTAAAAAAAAATTAAACAAAAGATCTGCAAAGTAAAGCAAGGTTAAAAGAACAATTCCTCCTTGAAGAGTCAAATGCCAATTGAGCCAAAAACTACTTAAAACCGCAATCAATATCCCCATCAAAATTATTTTTTGGGTCGAATTAAAGTTAAAAAAAGCACATTCTGTCAGCGGCAAGGGCGATAAAGAAAGAAATTCATTCCCTTTATAATGAAAACCCAAACCTTTTTGCTGTTGCTGAGAAAAACTAAAAGGTACTGGCCCGGGCTCAAAAAATTTCATTTTCAAGGCAATTTTAGCCATTTCCCAGGTTGCCTTCAGCAAATTGAGTTTGGAGTAGCCCCAAACCCGCGGACTGTATTCAATAGGAAGGCTCTCATATCGATAGCCGGCATTGCGAGCTTTAATCAAAAATTCCAAATCGAAGGTCCATTCGGTAGGTGAAAGCGAAAATCGTTCCAATATTTCCTTTTTAAAAACTTTCAAACCAGATTGGACATCACAATTCAAATTGTGAATTAGTTTGCCAAAAACAAAAGAATACAAAAGACAAGCCGCCTTTCGTTGCAAACTCAAATATTTGCGTGGCCGATCACCAATAACTATATCCACTCCGGCCTCAATTCTTTCCAACATTCCAGGAATTGCTTCGGGTGGATACTGCAAATCGCCATCAATCATCGCTATAATTCCATAATTAGCTTCTTTAAAGCCCATTAACAAAGAAAATGCCTTGCCGCGCCGTTTTTTTTTAGTCAGCAAAGTAATTGGATAATTCTTTGCCAAATTACGAATAATTTCTCGTGTCTGATCAGTAGAATTGTCATCAACAAAAATCATCTCGTAATTTAAACCAGCTAAACGCAAAGTTAGATCAAGTCGCGAAACCAAAGACCAAATATTGCCTTCCTCATTTAAAACCGGAATAATTACCGACACTTCTTTAGGCATAAATTTAACCTAAAGTGGAAAAATGACAAAAAAAATAAGAGTTTGTAAGAATCAGGTAAAAGCGCAATTGCTGCTTGACCAGTTTCTTAAACTTTTGTATTCTTATTAAGTATGGATAACACTGCTTTTGAAGAACCAATCTTTGAAGAAACGCCGGTGAGTGATCCTCAGATTCCTCAAACTGTGGACGAACTGCTTAATCTTGAAAACTTAATTAAAAATTATATTGCCCGATTGGAAAGTCTCAAGCAGGAGTATCAAAAACAGCGCGGTCTTTTCCGAGATTCTTTTGAATCTGATGTTGTTTATCAAGAGCAAGAAAAAGCGGCTCAGCAAGCAACACAGCTTAAGTTGGAAACAAAAAAGAGAATTCTAAGTCAACCACCGCTGGCTGAATTATCTAAAAAGCTGGAAGAAATGCGAGATGAAATCAAAGAATTGGAAGCAAGTTTATCTGATTACCTTTTCCAGTACCAAAAGCTCACGGGCGCAAATGAAATTGAAGGAGCAGATGGCGAAACCCGACTCATTGTCAATACTGTCAAGCTTGTAAAAAGCGCCAAGCCTAAATAAAAATTACTGTTTTCGTTAGCCGCTTTTAATTTTATTAAAACTAACAAGAGAGGAAAATTTTCATAAAATCCTGACCATTAAAAGTTCCCAAAGAACCCTCTCGACACTCGCTTTCCCCAAACTTTTCTACCCCATCCGCAAAAACATTCGGCCCATAAATTAAAACTGGTACTGGATCGGCTGAATGATCTTTAAGTAAACAAGGAGTGGCATGATCGGCAGTAATTGCGATTACCGCTTTAGTGTCCTCAAGAGTATCCAGCGCGGCATCAATTTTCTCAATAAAAGCTTTTTTACCCAAAATATCACCATTTTCGCCATAAATATCCGTTGGCTTAATATGAACAAAAATAAAATCGAATTCTGCCATGGCCTCCCGTGCTTTTTGAATTTTGGCCGCCACATTAGTATTAGGCAAGCCAGTTGCTCCAGCAACTGGTAAAACCTCCATGCCTGTCATTGCCCCTAAACCTTTATATAATCCAGCTCCCGCAATGCAGGCCGCCGACAAGCCATATTTTTCTTTAAAAGATTTTAGTTGGCGATAATACCCGGGGCCTCTGGTTAAAATGTAATTTGCTTTCATCTCTCGTCCCTGATTAAGAGGATTGGCCGATAAAATTTCATGAGCTTTTACTAAAAATTTTTGCAAAACTTCTGCAGTAAAACACGCTTCAGGACTATTGTCTGTGGGTTGAGGAATATTTACTTTTTGTCCTTCCCAATTCTCAACAATCTGATTCTCCGTCACATAGTGAACATCAGAGTTGGTAATTTTATCCGACAAACCTTTTCCGCGCATTACCAGCGCCAGTCGATGCCCTGTTCCAGGTTTAGCGATGAACTCAATACCGTCAATTTTTATGCCATCTAAATCTTTTACAAAAGGAGTGCAGTCTTCAATCCGTCCAGCTCGCCGATCAATTACCCTTAAATCATTATCTACCGCGGCTAAATTAGCTCTAATGGCAATATCGCCTTCTTGTAATTTTATTCCCACTCCCGTCGCTTCAATTGGCCCGCGGCCAGGATAATCAGTGGCCAAATTGTAACCAAAAATAACCAAATGAGCTTCATCGCTATTAGGCCGTCGGCCAGGGCCCAAAGGGTACATCAAACCAGTCGAGCCATTTTTAGCTAGACGATCTAAATTTGGTGTTTTGGCCGCTTCCAAAGGTGTTTTTCCTCCAAGTTCAGGTATGGGTAAATCACCCAAACCATCGCAAATAATTAAAAGATATTTACGCGGCATTTTTACCTCCATTTTCCTGCTTTTCAGTTTTTAATTTCGAATTACAGTATAAACCTCCGGATGACTCAAAAAAACAGCTGGTGATTCTTCAACTAAAAACCGTTGAAAATCAAAATAATTATCTTTTCTGGCCTCTTTATCCAAAAGCGTTCGGCCATCTTCTAACAACTTGTCTATACGCAGGCTTTTAAAATTTGATAAATTGCCGCTTTGAGTAGAATGCCAAAAAGCATACTGATCGGGATCGTCAGGCGTTTCTCGTGCTAAAATAAGAACATCATAATCTTCGGGAATAAAAGTGGTAATCTGAACTTGGCTCTCAATACCTATTTGCTGCCAACTATTGTGAACCAAATTTGCAATTGATTCAAATTGAGGAAATGTTAAAATTTTTAAATTAAGATCCTTCAAACCCTCTTGTCCTTTTAGCAAACTTTTAGCATGAGCCAAATCTAGAGTATAAGGCTTTACTGCTGGATTATAGGCCCAGTTAGTCGGACTTATGGGCCCCAAAGCCCGATTAGTTTCATCTTTTGGAATCGCATAAGCCAAAGCCTGACGAAAACTTTTGTCAGTAAATGGTGGCTTGGCCGTATTAAAAAAGACAGCGATATAAGCATTGAGTAATGGTTTCTTTTCTACTTTTACAACTGGTCCCAAAGCAATTCCTTGAATATCTAACAAATCCTCTAAAATATCAACTTCGCCCAAATTAAAGCCCAATTTAAGATCTTTATCTGTATTATAGAAGCGATAAAGTTTTTTGGGCAAAGATTTATCCCAAGCCGGCACCAGTAAAATTGACTTCACATAATTGCCACGGCGTTCAATCTTTTGAACTTTATATGGCCCCAAGCCAATCAATCCTTTTTTAAAAAGAGGTTTAGATAAAACTACAGGGAAAGGAGAAAAAGGCTCTCGTAAATTAAAAATTAATTCATTGCCATTAACAGTTAACTTAACATCTTTAAAATTATAATTAATATCCGCTGGTTGAAGTTTTTGACCATCATGCCAATAAAAATCCTCATCTTTTAATCTAAAAATATAAGTTTTGTTCTCATCCTTGACTTGCCAGCTGGCAGCCAAAGCTGGCTGAGCCTCGCCTTTAGGAGAAACCGAGGTTAAACCAAAAGAAATATCCCGCAAAATCTCGCTTGGTAATTCGCTAACCTCATATTGACCCACTAAGCCAATTTTAAGAATCTTTTTCGATCCAGAAAAATATTTAAGCGCTAAAGGAACAGTAAAATAACAAACTACTCCTAAAAATAAGCCTAAAAAAATCATTCGGTATTGCTTCTTCAGAATGGCTGTTAAAAATAAAGCCAAAAATCGAATTTTCTTAGTTAATTTTTTAAACATTTTTGGGTTAAGAAACCAAAAGCTGAGCTAGTGAGGAGAAAAAAAACAAAACAGCAAAAATAATGGTCAAATTAAAAATTACCTTTTCGACACCTCTTCGAGTAGAAAAACCACCCAAACCACCAAATGTACTGCCTAAGCCAACTCCTTTGGCTTGAATTAAAATCAGCAGTGAGAGAATCACACTCACTAAAACCTGGACAATAAGTAAAGCAACTTTCATTTTTCCTTCAATGGCTTTTTTCAATCAAAAATCCAAGCAATAAAGCCATAAAAAATTTCTACTAAGAATGATATCAGAATTAAGGCCCAAAAGAAAGAGAAATTTATTGAAGGAATCACAAAACCAGCAAAAGTTAAACCTGGAAAAACAAAGCCGGAAATTTTAAACTCCGCCACAAAAAGAGTCACTAAAAAAAGAACCACTACATTTACCACCCAACGAAAGGCCCCTAAGGTTAGAAGATTAATCGGCATTAAAAGCAAATTCAAAAGCGGCTTAACAAGCAAGTTCAAAATTGTTAAAAAAAAGGCGGCTGAGAATAAGATTAAATAATTTTCTTGAAAATTAATGCCGCCAGTTAGTTTCGCAATTAAAAAAAAGGCCAAAAAATTAATCAATATCCGACGCAAAAAACTCTTCATATTGCTTTCTCTTTTCTTGATTTTCTTAAATTTAAAAGCAAATATATCAAAAATAAAGTAAAAATGCTACCGGCCGCAAGAGAAAGACGCAAAGCCAGTGAATTAACCAATACCGAAATTGAACCTGTTTCTCCAGCAATTTGAAAATCTAAATTCAGGCGATAGTCTCTCATAATTTCTTGGGGTTTAAAAGATAGCATTATTCTTTTCTTTCCGTAAGGAGGCAAATAATCCAAGGGCCACTGTTTAGGCATTACCGTTGCGTTTACACCAGTCCATTCAAGTGGCTGGTGGTAAAAAGCATAACCACTCTCATTTTTTACCTCCAAAGTAAGTTGATTATTTTTCAAGGAATAAATAGTTTTAGGAGTAACTTCTTGAAGAGAAAAATATTTTGGTCCCAGCGGAATTTCCTTGCCAAAAGTCACAAAAACCTGTTTATCCTCATTGTGTTTATAAGCGCCAGCGGCCAAAGGTAAAACCGAATCTTGACCATGAATTACAAAAACAAAGTGAGACATGTCAAATTTATGAAAATAATCCAATCCACCCGAAGTATTCTCCCAAGTTGGATCCACCATTAGCCAGCGTTTTTGTTTTGGATCATAATATTCTGCCCATGAATGAAGAACATCGTTTTCAGAAGCAATTGCGGCAATTTTCTCATTCTCCGCGTAAGCATAACCCGACAATTCACGAGCAGGAATTCCAGCCGCGCGACATAAACTGACAAATAAATCAGTAAAATCACTGCAAACAGAACGTTCAGGATTGGCTAGAACTTCTAGCGCCCCTTTACGCTGAGCTTCTTTTTTAACTTCGCCGTAATCATAAGTTAAATTTTTGACCACATATCGATAAATCTCCTCAGGTGTTTTTAATTTTTGAGCCAATTGTTTGAGATTAGAATCGTTCACCGGCCAGTATTTTTTCTCTGCCAACCAATCTGTTGAAAAAGAGACGACGGTTTGGTCTCTGGGCTCAGCAAAAATATTAACCTGCCCATCGGCTGTAATTGTTAATTCTTCTTCCGGTTTAAGCAAATATCGAGCCAGCCAGTTACCGTCAACATCTACTCTCACCTCTTCGGGTTCAGGTTGAATGCTTTGGTAAAAAACTGTTTGATAGTTTGTGTCTGGCGGAAGAGCAATTTCTTCATAAACAGCTTTAGTCGTAGGGTTTTTTAGCCAATAATTTAAACGAAAAACAAAAGTTTGATATGGTCCTAAAGTAATTAGCACCCCATATTTTAATAAGTCTTCTTTTATAAAATTAAGTTGAGTAAAATCTTCTTTTTGTTCTTCAGAACGAGGAGAGGGATTAACGAAAGAAACTTTCCCCATTTTCTTAGGCAATTTAACTATCAATTGATAATCATCTATTTTCTCTCTTTCCACTAATTTAGGAATGGTAATTTGCCAAAGATTGCCTTCTTTTTTAGCTAAACCAGCAGCTCGATATTTTAAAATAAAAGAAAGCACTTTCCCCTTGCCAACTACCTTGTCATTAAAAGTTAAATGGATAAGAGCCGTATCTTCGGCTGTCTGTGTTTTAATTTTCAAAGGGCCAAGACTGTCATAGGCGGAAAAATCGGCAAATTGACCTCCAATCAAATTCAAACCATATTCGGAAACATAATAATCCGCCGATTGATTTACCAACGAAACTTCTTGAGTCACATAAGCTTCGCCGCTGGAAGTAAAATCATAGGTAGTCTTATAAAATGAAGAAAATTCTTGAGCGAAACAAGAAGAACTTAAATTTAAGAACAAAAAAACAAAAACCAGCCCCCAAAATAGAAATTTTGAATGCCTCACAATTTAATAATATCAAAAAGTTTAATTGCTTTTAAGATTTAGAGGAGGTTTTAGCCTAAAAATGATACTTGACATTCGGGTTTCCTTTGGTCTATTGTAAAACTATGCCAGTAACACTTTATAAAAGACAAAGGCAAATTTTAGATTTTATTAAACAATATACACAGAAAAACGGTTACGCCCCGACTCTGCAGCAAATTGCCGAAGCTTTAGGAGTCTCTTCTTTGGCTACAGTTCATGAACATCTTAATGCCATGGCTAAAAAAGGTGTCATTAAAAAATATGAAGGCGCTGTCCGCGGAATTGAAGTTCTTGACAAAAAGAACACTTCAGCCATTATGGGAGTAGAATTGCCGGTTTTGGGTTACATTGCCGCCGGTACCCCAATTGAGCCGCATACCGACCCTAATGCCACTTTAAATGTTGCTCCAGGTATGCTTTCGGGTAAAAAGCGGGCCTTTGTCCTGCAAGTCAAAGGAGAGTCAATGATTGAAGATGGAATTTTGGATGGAGATTTTGTGGTAATTGAAGAGCAAACTGAAGCCAACAATGGCGATATTGTGGTTGCGCTTTTAGATAATGGTTTGGCAACACTAAAACGATATTTTAAAGAAGCGACGCGAATTAAACTGGCCCCAGCCAACAGCTCTATGCAACCCATTTATGTCCAGAATGTGCGAGTGCAAGGCCGCGTTGTTGGGGTCATAAGAAAGTTTGAAAAAAACTAGCTTACTAAGGTTTGGCTTTTTTGCCAACGCCGCCATTCATTTTCCCCACTTTTATTTTACAACGACATTCATATAAAATAACAAAACTAGAAGGACGTCTTTCTCCGTTTGGTTCATAAGATTTTTCAGCAAATACCAAAGTTTCTTTATTAGCGGGAGAAGCAGCCAAAACCGATTCAGCTTCAGCCTCATTCTCTCTTTTTCCTTTCAGCATTTTCAAAGCATAAAAAAAGGTTTCCTTCTGGCTTTTTTCAATTTTATTAATCATTTTATTTAACAAATAGTGACACGATTCACACAGAGGAATAAGGTTTGATATTTGATCTACGGCAAAATTAGAATCCACAATTGTTCCTACATCAGATCTAAAAACAATGTGGTGGCAAGTGAGCTTTTTATCAGAACCGCAAGCAGCGCATTTATTATCGTAAAGTTCAAAAACTCTCTTTCTATTAATCAGATAAATTTCATTTTCGCTTAAAGACATGTAAAAAAACTCCATGCCCTAATAACCGGTCGTCTTGAAATCAACAAGATAGAGACAGTTTATAATCTTCTTAAAAAAAATAAAACTAGAGGATATTTTTCTTTTCTTAATAATTTTTTTTATCGAGGTGAGGTTCTTAAAAATTACCCTCATTATTAGCAAATAGATAAAAAGTATTAAACTTAATAAAACAAAATAAAAGGGCTTTGTCAAGAGAGCAATTTGCTATTTTCGAACACTTTTTTAAAAAAAAATTGATAAAAAAAATTACACAGAGAGTAATAACTTTCGAATGTCTTGTAATATAATTTACTTGGTCTTCAAATCACAAAGGTTTTTTCATAAACAATCTTAAAAATAATGAGCTATAATTAAATAAATTAATCAGTTAATAAACAAACTAAAGAATTTATCTTATTTTATGTTATATCTTGTCGCCACTCCCATTGGCAATCTTGAAGATATCTCTTTTAGAGCTTTAAACACTTTATTTTTGGTAAATACGATTTTAGCTGAAGACAGCAGGAAAACATATAATTTGCTGAAACATTTTCAAAAACCAGGATTGAAAATTCCGGAAATAATTTCTTTTTACGAGGAAAATGAATCTCAAAGAATCCCGGAAGCTATTTCCCGACTTAAAGCCGGACAAGACTTGGCTTTAGTGACAAATGCTGGCACTCCTGCCATTAGCGACCCAGGATTTAAACTTGTTCGTGAATGTCGAAAACAAGGTATCGCAGTAACTTCTTTGCCGGGAGCTTTTGCTCCCGCAGTTGCTCTTTCTGCTTCTGGTTTGCCCACTGATAAATTCTTATTCTTAGGCTTTCCCTCTCCTAAATCCAATTCTCGCCAAAAATTATTTCAAAATGTTCAAAAAGCCTGTCAGTTGGTGCCAGCCACAATTATTTTTTTTGAATCACCTCATCGACTGCGAAAATCTTTGTCTGACCTTCAAAAAATTTTTGGTGATATTGAAGTTGTTCTCGCCCGTGAATTAACCAAAATGTTTGAAGAATATCAAAGAAAAAAAATCTCTGCTTTGTTGGAACAGTTTTCGCTTAAAGAACCCAAAGGGGAGTTTATCGTTTTATTTAACCCCAAAGAACAAGAATAAATTACTTCTTTAAAATCCTGCCTTCGGCGGCATAAACCAGTTCTCGCGTCCGCTCAATCGCGTCTGGATTAACAGATATACTGGAAATGCCATATTCTACTAGCTTTTCCACCAAATCAGGATATTCACTTGGCCCCTGCCCGCAAATAGAACAAGCAACGCCTTCTTTGCGGCAAGTTTTAATAATTTTCTCCAGCGCCCACAAAACAGCCGGATTGCGCTCATCAAAAACAGAAGCCACCTCACTATTATCGCGATCTGTGCCTAAAAGAAGCATTGTTAAATCATTAGAACCAATAGAAACCCCATCAATACCTACTTTCAAAAAATCTTCCAGCAAAATAACATTGGAAGGAATTTCACACATCATAAATAATCGGAAACTGGCAGAGCGCGATAAACCAGCCGCCGTTACAATCTTTTTAACTTCCAAAAGTTCCTGTGGAGTTCTGACAAAGGGAATCATAAGCCAAAGGTTCTTCAAACCCATTTTGTGACGGACTTTTTTAAGAGCTTCCAACTCCATTTCGAAAACTTTTTGGTCAACTATATAACGATATGCCCCTCTAAATCCCAGCATAGGATTAGCTTCTTTGGGTTCATAAATATCACCGCCTTTTAGATTCCGATACTCGTTGGTTTTAAAATCAGTTGCCCGATAAATCACTGGCCGCGGATTAAAAGCCGAGCAAAAAATACCTATTTTCTCAGCCAGAAAATCGATAAATTCCTTTTGCCGATGTTCGGCAATAATTTTTTTAGGATGCGTTCCAATTTCGGCCATCATAAATTCTGCCCGCAGTAAACCAACGCCATCGACGCTTTTTAGTGCTACTTCCGAAGCGAGAGAATAATCTGCCAAATTAACATAAATTTTAGTGGCCGTTTTCATTTGACGAATTTCCGTCTGAGAATGCCGGCTTTCTTGAACATCAATAATTTTTGATTTAATTTCTAATCCCCCTTGATAAACCCTGCCTTCGCCGCCATCAAGTGTAACCACTTGCCGATTCTTTAAAACCTGAGTTGCCTTACCCGTCCCCACTACACAAGGCACACCTAACTCACGCGAAACAATCGCCGCATGCGAAGTTAAGCCGCCTTTATCAGTAATGATACCCGAAACCTTTTTCATGGCTGGAACAAAATCAGGAGTCGTCATGGAGGTAACTAGAATATCGCCTTGTTGAACACGACGAATTTCTTTAGGCGATTTAATATTTACTACTGGCCCCCAACCAATTCCCGGACGAGCTCCTAAACCAGTCAACAAGACTTTTTTCTTTGCCATTTCACTTTCTGCTTTTTTTGCCTCTGTTTTGACCGCTTCTAATATGTCTGCGGCTTTTGTTTCCTTTGAATCGTTTAAGGTTGTGACTGGTCGAGTTTGAACAATATATATATGCCGTTGTTTATCGATTGCAAACTCTACATCTTGAGCAAAGAAATAATGTTTATGCAATTTCAACCCAATTTTGGCCAGTTTAATTGCTTCTTCATCGGAAATTTTCTGTTTTTCCCGCAACCGTTCGGGAACATAATATTTTTTGGTTACCTCATCTCGGCGTACCATTTGCACCGTTTGCCGAGAAATAATCTTGTTAAGCAGAGTCAGACTGTTTTTGTCTATTACAAAATGATCCGGCGTAACTTCTCCTTGAACAATCATTTCCCCTAAACCATAAATCGCATCAACAACAATTTTTGTTTTGTCACCAGTTACGGGATCAACCGTAAACATGACTCCGGAAGCAACTGACTGAATCATCTTTTGGACAGGAATAGCTAAACCCACTTTAAAATGATCAAACCCTTTCTCGTCTCGGTAAAAAATGGCTCTTGGCTCAAAAAGAGAAGCCCAGCAATCACGCACTGCTTCCATTAAGTTCGCCTCACCTTTAACATTCAAAAAAGTTCGTTGTTGACCGGCAAAAGAAGCATCTGGCAAATCTTCTGCTGTGGCTGAAGAACGTACTGCCACTAAAGGGTTATGAAAGATACCACCCAATTGGGCATAAGCTTTAATAACTTCGTGGGCTATCTCTGGGGGAATAAGTGCCTGGCCGAGAAGCTTTTTAATTTTTTCGGAAACAGCGGTATAAGATTCGGGGTGATTTTTATCTGTTTCTTTCAAAAACTCTTTAATTTTTTCCGTCAAGAGATTTTCTTCAAGAAAATGAAAGTAAGCTCGAGAAGAAATAATAAAACCTGGCGGAACGGGAATCCCCGCCTGAGTCATTTCACCTAAATTCGCCCCTTTGCCACCCACTAAAGGAACATCATCTTTATCTATTTCTTTAAACCAATAAACAAACTTTTCTTTTTTGGCAGGCATTAAATTAATTATATCTTAAAAATTAAAAAATTATCTATTAGCAATTTAAGTTCTTTTAATTCTTTAATTTATCTTTAAAATAGTCCACCCAAGGAATAAGACTTGGATCAACATTGTGAAGAACAGCTAAATAAAAACTCACCCAACTGCCCAAAAGAATAACTTCCAAAACCTGAGTTAATTTATTCTTTCCTGTGCATAAATATTCTAAAACCGGAATTTGATTCTGAGTCACAACTTCACGCGTCACTATCGCTCTTTTTTGAATTCGAGAATCAAAAAGAGAGGAATTAAAAAAAAGAAAGACTAAATTTTGAGAATTGCTTTTAGGAAAAGACAATCCTTCTAGAAGATGATGGTTTAGTTCAGAAAGCAAAAAGTAATCAGCAAAGTTTTTGGCGGTTTCATTTAACTGATTGCGAAAAACATGCAAACTTCCTTCTAAAAACTCCGCCCCTACTAAAATCACGATCTTTTCATTTAACTGGAGTGCTAATTGCTTTGCTAAATTTTCACTGACTGGTATTTCTAACCGCCATTGACGAGAAATTTCTTCCAGCCATGAAACAGCCGCAGAAATTTCACTTTCTTGAAAACTTACCAAATGGGTCTGATTGAGTAAGCCTAAAATCCCCGCCACAGCATAACCAACACCTGCTCTTGGCTGGCCCGAAGGATTATGATCCGGCTTAATTTGATAAAAAGGGATCTTTCTCGCTGTTAAAATTTCTCTTAATTGGCCTCCCGCAGTAATGCCTAAACATTTCGCTCCGCGAGCACAAGTTTCATCTATAGTGGCCAAAACTTCTTCAGTATTGCCCGAATAAGAGGAAAAAATAAAAAGCGTACGGTGATTAACAAAAGCTGGAACTGAGTAGTTATTAATAATTTCAAAGGGGATTTTTAGTTTCTCGGTCAAAAGCGCCTTAACCACTCGCGCTCCTAGAGCAGAACCACCCATGCCATTCAAAACTAAATTATCTACTTCCGCATATTCGGCGGGGAGAGTAATTCTTTTAACTTCTTCCCACGCTTGCTGAACTTGCGGTAAAAATTCTTCAATTGAACCCAAATAATTACCTTTATCCAAAGATTTGATTTTTGTTAACTGGTCAAAATCCATTTCTACTCCCAATTAAAATTTAAACCAAAGGCTTTTAGTTTATTGGAGATTAAAGATTTAATTTCTGCCAATTTTTCCGGGGTTTTAGCTTCTGCCCGCGTGCCAATAATCGACTCGGTATTTGAAGGCCGAATCAACCCCCAGCCATCTGTAAACGCAAAACGAATGCCGTCAAAATCTAAAATCTCACTTTCCGGATATTCCCTTTTAATTTCTTCTGCAATTAATTGAGTAATCGCAAATTTGTCTTTGCCGCCGGGAACCTCAATTCTCACTTCTCGTGTTTCAAAATAGCGCGGTAGAGCGGCAACCAGTTCTGAAAAAGGTCGATCGCTTCCGGAAGCGATTTCTAAAGCTCGAAAACCGGCATAAAGTGCGTCATCATAGCCAAAATAGCGATCTTTAAAGAAAAAATGACCGCTGATTTCTCCGCCAAAAATTGCCCCTACCTCATTCATTTTTTCCGTAATGTTAGGATAACCAGTCTTCCAAAGAATAAATTGACCGCCACCCTTTTCAATATAATCACTCACAGCTAATGATGTGGAAATATTCATTACTACTTTAGCGCCCGGATTTTTCTGACAAATATCTTGGGCAAAAATCATGGCCAATCGGTCATTTTCCACAAAATTGCCCTGATCGTCATAAACCCCTAATCGATCACCGTCGCCATCAAAAGCTAATCCCAAATCTGCCTGATTTTCTTTAATCTTAGCCCTTAACTCATTATAATATTCAACTTTTTGCGGATAAGGATCATGATGAGGAAAAGAGCCGTCAGATTCGCAATTCAAAGAAATAACTACGCAACCTAAGGCCTTTAAAATTTCTGGAGCAAAAAGACTGGCCGTGCCATTACCGCAATCAATCACAACTCTCATATTTCTTTTTAAAGAAATGCTTTTTTTGATCTGCTCCAAATAAGCTGGCCAAAGATTATAAGTCTCCCTCCGACCTTTTCCCTGATAAAATTTTTCTTCTTGACAAAGTTTTAAAATCTCTTGATAATCCGCCCCCATCAATGGCTTTTTATTTAAAGATAGCTTAAAACCATTGTATTTAGCCGGGTTATGAGAAGCAGTGATCATAATGGCCGCATTCGCTTCAAGATGATACCAAGAAAAATAAACCATAGGGGTTAAAACTATTCCTAAATCCACTACTTCACAACCAGACTCCAGCAAACTTTTAATTAAAATTTCAGTTAGGATTGGACTGCTTAGCCGATTATCTCGACCCACAATAACTCTTTTGACTCCATGGTTAGTAAAAAAAGCGGCCGCTCCTCGGCCAATAATGGCCGCATCTTGATCTTTCAATTCCTCGTTGTAAATTCCGCGGATATCATAAGTATGAAAAATATCACTTCGAATTTCTGTCATCCTTACTTTATTCTAAAGATCAATAATTAACAATTCAAGCATCTTTGCCAAAGGAAATGGCAAACTGGAAGTTTTTTGCTCCCAGTCAACCTCTAAAAGTTTTCGATAAAATCCCACTAATTTTTCTATATCAAATGCTTTCGCCTGTTGAATTAATTTGCTTTTTTGCCAAGGCGGAATTATGGGCATATTTTTCTCATCCTTTGCCATCAACAAAAGGCGAACTTGACGAGCCAGCATCAAAAAAAGGTAATTTGGATCAACTTCTTTTAAAACTTCATGCAAGGCTTTTAAGTTTAAATCGGTTTTATTTGGAGAAAGTGAATCAAGAAAATTAAAGAGAATTGGCGGCAATTTAAAGTTTTTGAATACAAAATTTTTAGGGTATTTTAATTGTTCATTTTTAGGAATATCTTTGCTTTCCCAAAGAATTACCTCACCTCCCAGCCAGCGGCTTAGCCGGTCAATAATTTTCTCCTTTTCTTTACTTTTGGGACCACTTAAAAGTTCTTCAACTGCCGCAACTTTCTTTTCGCCAAAAAGAGAAACCGGAGTGGAAAGCATTTCTAAAACCTCTTCTGTTAATTCCTTGCCGACAATTCGAACAATCTCTGCTTTTTGATTCTCTAAAAGTGCCAAATGATTTAAAAAAGCTTTTCGGGAATTAACAAAATCATCACCGCAATAGACAAAAACTTGAACCATTAATTTTAACGCCAAGATTAAAAGATTATTTTAAGTAATTTTTTAACTAATCTTTTATTCTTTTAATATTAAAATTTATGGATTTATTATAAAGTTTTTGATGCCAGCTGTCTACTGTCGATCGATCTATTTTTCTTCCACGCTGCCTATGGGGTAATAAAGCTCCAGAAAAATTACGAGGGATATGGAGAAGTTCATGAATTAAAACCTTTTCTTTTTCTATCTGGGAAAGTTTATCATATTTTTCCGAAATAACTTCAATACAGTAGTGTGCTTCAACTTGAAGAGCCAACTGCCAAATTCGCGGCAGAGACCAAATACGGGCAATTGCCCGAGAACTGGAACCACGGCTACGAAAAGCTACCAAATTAGCGGGTTTAATGTAAGTTAAACCTAAAAAAACTACTATCCGCTTTAGCTCGGATTCAACATCAGGCGCAAAATTAATTTCCATTTTATGCTACTTTATAAATCTCACTGCCGACAGCCACTGGCTTATCTACTTTCATGCCTACTGTCATACCTTTTTTAGCCTCCTGAACGGGTTCATGTTCTACCTGCATAGAATTCACTGTTTGAGTGAACTCGTCTTTGGTGCCGGCAATCCGAATTTTATCACCCATCGCCAGCGTGTCTTCCAGCTCTACTACAGCCACGCCAATTTTGTCAAAATAATGGGTAACTTTACCGACTTTAAAATCTGCCAATCTGCCTCACCTCCTTCCTTTTTCTTTAATTATACCTTATTTCTCTACCTGTCAATTTCCCCTTTTGAACTTGACAAAGACTATAGGATGTGATATAATCCCGCATATCCTAAAGATATGCTTTTCGCGATCTTTAGGATTTTTTTATGGCTAAATATTTTGTTTTTCTGGCCATTTTTGTCACTCTGTTGACTCCCAAAACGGTTTTCGCCTCGGAAGTCGCCGGGAATTCTGGCGCGCTCAAAGTTCCCGAAGTTCGGGTTGACACCCGACCACAAAGACTGGCAAGCTTCTTGGAGTCCATGAAATCTCCGCTGGCGCCTTACGCTCAAGCGTTTGTGGAAGCAGCTGACCGCCATCAGATTGACTGGCGACTTTTGGCCGCCATTGCGGGAGTGGAATCCACTTTTGGCCAATATATGATTACCGGCACCTATAATGCCTATGGCTGGGGCGGTGGCACAATCAGGTTTAAATCTTGGGAAGATTCTATTGATCAAGTTTCAAAAGCTTTAGCGGAAAAATATTACGCTCAAGGGCGAAATACGCCGGCAAAAATTGGGCCAGTTTATTGTCCACCCAATCCTACCTGGAGTAAAAATGTTTCTTGGTTTATGGAAAAAATTGAAAACTACCAAGAAAATTTAGATATTTCCAAACTAAATTTAACAATTTGAAAAGCGCCCTAGGGAGCCTTTAACATCCATCGCAGGGCGCTTTCTTGCCTTAAGGAGTTGGCGTTTCCATCGCCGCAGAAATCACAAAGAACTTCTGATTGCTTGGCGAGATCCAATAGTCGCTTTGAACTTTAATTTCAAACAGATTCATCGTCTCCGTAGGTTTCACACCTTCAAACGGCACCAATACTGTCTGACCCGGAGGAACATTGATGTTTTCTTTATAGTCTAGCGGCTCCCCATTGCCAGTCAAAACCACAGAATCTACACGCAACGCCTGTGTAGTTTGGTTCGAAATAGCCGCCACAAAGGCCAAAACCGCCTCTCCGCTCGTTTTATCCACAGTATAGCGAGCGCTAAAAATCAAAGGGGCACCAGCCGGCGGAACTGCCGTGGCGGGAGTTGCCGTAACAATCACTGTTGGCGCCGGACCACAAGCCGCCATCAAGCCTATCATCAACACCGCCAAAGCTAACCCGACTTTTCGGGCCATTTCCTTCCTCCTTTTCAAAGATCCTTAAAGCAAGTATCTGGATATATCAATTTAAATTGCTTTCTGTCAAGCAAAAGAAAATAAAAAAACTAAAAAGATCATTCGCTAAGAATAAACCACACCGGCAATACTAACAATATAAGTGTCTTCCCCGACTTGGATCAACAGAAGTTAGCATATCATATAGTGAATAGTAGCTCCCTCGGGATGTGAATGAGCAAGTGAAAAACCCGACAGATTTTTCAGTTTCCTACCTGAAACCTTTAACATTTTAGACATAATTTTTACTTTGAGATATTATCTAAAAACACCGAAATAATTACCCAAGACCACAACAACAAAGAAGGAACGGAAATTAGATAGAAAAATGTTTTGTGTTTTGATAAAAATTTTCGATAAATAAAAATCATTATCGGAATATTAGCGATGAAAATTAAAGGAAAGGCACTACTTAAAAATGCTCCATCCGAGTTTCCAACCACGCAAACACCATTAACCATATTTTTACATCCACCGCTGAAAATAGTATAGATAAACAGTATCAACCAAATACAAAAAGAAAATGAAGCCCAGGTAGAAGTGAGAAATATAAAGTTCAGTAAAATCAATCCTACTTTTTTAACCATCTGTGACAATTTTAGAATTTATTCAAACATTTGGAAAGAGTCGCTGTTTTTGGGAATTCCCCATCACCAATTTAACAAAACTTTATCAATTTTTCATCATTCATTTCAAACAAGTCCAAATTTTCTTCTACTCTCATAAAATGAAAAAATAATATCTGAAAAAATTAGCAAAATGCTTGAGAAAGTTACTTTTAACAATCAATAACTCAGCAGAATTTCTTCTTTGCGATACTTGCTATGAATAAAGGAGGCAACTTACACCGCTACTGATCAAACTTTTTAATTGTGACCCCACACGGATTCGAACCGTGGTACCGAGGCTGAAAACCTCGTGTCCTGGACCGCTAGACGATGGGGCCTGAATTTAGTTATAAATTCAAAATTAAAATTAAAAGTTCTAAAAACTTTGAACTTTGTATTAGTTTGTGAGGCGTGCTGGGATCGAACCAGCGACCAACTGCTTAAAAGGCAGCTGCTCTACCACTGAGCTAACGCCCCAAAAATCTGCCTCTGGCTGAGAGTAAAAGTCTTTGTTTATGCTAAAATAAGCACAGACAGCTTTTTCACAGAAGCTAATAAATTTTAGCATAAATAAATCAGTGATACAACTCTCGCTTACACCATCATATTTTCAAATTGGACCATTAAATATTTATTGGTACGGTTTATGCTTAGCTCTTAGCCTCGCGGTCTATAGCTGGTACTTAAAAAAAAGAATTCAAGGCTTTGGTTTCAAAGCTACCTTAACGGAAGAAATTCTCCTTGTGGCTTTTATTTCCGCCCTGATAGGCGCCCGTCTCTATCATATTTTAAGTCAATTGCCTTATTATCTCCTGCACCCGCAAGCAATCTTTTTTGTTTGGCAAGGAGGATTGGGAATTTTTGGCGCAATAGTTGGCGCCGCTGCCGGCATTATCCTATATTGCCGTTCTCAAGAAATTAAACCTTTAAAGCTTCTTAATTTTATGGCTCCACCTTTGCTTTTAGCTCAAGCCATTGGCCGCTGGGGCAATTTTTTTAATCGCGAGGGTTTTGGACCACCAACCAATCTACCTTGGAAAGTTTTTATTCCTCTAAAAAATCGGCCCCCGCAATTTATAAACGAATCTTTTTTTCACCCCACTTTTTTTTATGAATCTTTTTTGTGCTTAGCCGCTTTTGGTTTGTATTTGTGGCTAGAAAAAAAATTAAAATCCCAAAGTTTTGGGCTGGCCTATTTTTTAATTGCCTATGGTACTATTCGCTTTATCACTGAATTTTTTCGCTTGGATACATGGAAAATAGCCTCACTGAAAATCGGCTATCCTCTCTCTTTAATTATGATTGCTTTCGGTTGTGGGCTAATAATCACCAACAAAATCAATCTTGATTCCGAAGATAATAAAGCTTAGCTCGACGTGCTGGCAAACTTCTTTTAACTTCCACCTTTACAATGGTTGGCAAAGAAACTGGAAAGATTTTCTCCACACCTACTTTATTGGAAGCCACTTTGCGCACCATAAACGTTTTATTAGACTCCCGCCCTCGAATAGCAATTACTCGGCCGTCAAAAGCGGTCGTTTTTTCTTCACCCTTTTCGCCCACAGTTTGATAAACAGTAACCAGATCGCCAATCGTAATTGTAGTGTCTTTAACTTTAACTTGATTTGCCATATTCTTTGTATTCTAAGCTAAAAGGTTTGTTTTTTCAAGAGACTCTTGATTTTTTCTGCTAATTCCGGGGTAAAATTAACCCCAAACTTAAGCTCCAGCTTTTTTACTCCCTGGCCATTTTCAAACAATAAAGCTCCTTTTTTCTCGCCGGGACTATCTTTAAGAAGCTTATTTAGTTCCATTAAAACACTAGAAGTTGTGCCGTGGGGTATCCGAATAACAAAATCATATTGACGATCATCCAAAGAAAGTAAATATCCAGAATCTACAATCAGAGAAACGCCTTCTTCTCTCTTCTCCAGCCGTCCTTCAACCACAACGACTTTATCTTTCTCCCAAACATTCTTGGCAGCAACATAAGCTTTAGGAAAAATAATTAATTCGATTTGACCAGTATCGTCTTCAAGAGTGGCAAAGGCCATTTCTGAATTATTCTTCTTGGTAACCACGGTACGCAAAGAACTCAAAACTCCACCGATTTTTATCTTTTGACGAGAATTAATGTTATTTAAATCCAATTCACCAATCTTAGTATCGACCGCTGAAGAGAGAGCCAAAAAAGCCGCCGATAATGGATGATCAGTTAAATAGAAGCCCAAAAGTTCTTTTTCCATTCGCATAAGCTCTGCCTTTTTAAATTCATCAATATCCGGAAAATTATCCGCCGGCACTTGAATTTCTTTTTCTTCGCCAGCATCGAAAAGACTGGTTTGGCCTTGGGATTTTTGTTTTAAAATCTGATCGCAACGGGCACGAATAGCATCTAAGCCGGCAAGCATTGCCGCCCGACGACCAAACTGATCCAAAGCCCCTGCCTTAATCAAACTTTCCAAAACCTTCCGATTAACTTTTTGCCCATTCACTCTCAAATAAAAATCGGAAAAACTTTTAAATTTGCCAACTTCTCGAGCGCGGAAAATTTCCTCCAAAGCCGCCTCGCCAACATTTTTAATCGCGTTTAAGCCAAAACGAATGGCTTTGCCGCCCAAAGACTGACTGTTCGGTTCAATGCTAAAACCGGCTTGAGATAAATTAATATCTGGCGGCAAAACTAAAATTCCCATCCTTTTGCACTCCGCTACCCCCTCCACAACTTTATCAGTATTGTCCGACTCAGCTGTCAGCAAGGCTGTCATATACTCTACAGGATAATTAGCCTTCAAATAAGCGGTTTGATAAGAAACTATCCCGTAAGACGCGGCGTGCGCTTTGTTGAAACCATATCCCTGAAAAGGCACAAACAATTCCCAAATTTTCTCCGCTTCTTCTTTCGTCATTCCTGAGTGCTCGACGCAGCCATTCACAAAAATTTCATGCTGCTCCGCCATTTCTTTGGGCTTTTTTTTGCCAATCGCTTGGCGAAGAGCATCTACCCGCCCCCAATCATAACCTGCTAATTCTAAAGCCGTAAACAAAATATCTTCTTGATAAACCAAAATACCGTATGATTTATCCAAAAATTTTTCCATTTTGGGGTGCATATAAGTTACAGGGCTTTTACCATTCTTTCGAGCAATAAACTCCGGAATATTGGCCATTGGTCCCGGTCGAAAAAGAGCAATCATAACCATTAAGTCTTCCAGACGATTAGGCTTAAGCTCCATCAGCCACTTGGTCATTCCTGAACCGCCAAGTTGAAATGTCCCCATTGTTTCGCCTCGAGCCAGCATATCAAAGGTTTTTTGGTCATCCAACGGAATTTTTGACAATTCCACCTTTTGACCAGTTTCCTTTTCAATAATTTCTATCGCCTTGTCTAAGATAGACAAATTTCGAATACCCAAAACATCAAATTTTACTAAACCAACTTCTTCACAAGCATGCATTTCATATTGAGTAATAATCTTTTCTCCGCTAGCCTCCAATTGCAGGGGGGTAAAATCAGTCATTTCCACTGGCGAAACTACAATTCCAGCGGCATGAATACTACACTGGCGAGCATTCCCTTCAATTTCCTTAGCTAAATCTAGAATTTTTCTAGCTTCAGGATCATTATCGTAAATTTCTTTAAGTTCTGGCGTTGTCTCTAAGGCTTTATCTAAAGTCATGGGGAAACCTTGCGAACCCAAAGGAATTAATTTAGCAATTCTATCGCCTACAGCATAAGGGTGTCCTAAAACTCGCGCCACATCTCTCACGGCTGCTTTAGCCAACATTCGGCCAAAAGTGCAAATTTGAGCCACTTTATCCTTACCGTATTTTTCCGTAATATAGGCAATTAGATCTTCTCTTCGATCGTCAGCAATATCTAAATCAATATCTGGCGGCTTAGGCCTGAAAGGATTCAAAAATCGTTCAAAAGGCAACATATATTTAATGGGGTCAACGGTCGTAATGCCCAGCACATAAGAAACCAGTGATCCGGCAGCGGAACCTCTGGTGTTGGTATAAATTCCTCGCGAAGTACACCAATTAACTAAATCTGCCATGAGCAAAAAATAGGGAGCATAGCCCTTTTGAATAATTACCTCTAATTCATAGTTTAAACGGTCTTTAATTGTTTGCTTTGCATCGGGATATTTCTCCGGTAAACGGCGCCAAGCTGTTTCTTGCAGTTGTTGATCAGCTGTTTTACCCGGCTCCAGTTGAAATTGAGGAAAATTCCATTTACCTAGTTCAATTTCTAAATCAACTTTCTCAGCCACCAAAGCAGTATTATCAACCGCGTCTGGAACATCCGCAAATATTTGTCTCATTTCTTCTTCCGTTCTCATGTAGAAAGTAGGCGTATCTACATATCTTAAGCGATCAATATCCGTCACTAGTTTGCCAGTCGAAATACAAACCAAAACATCTTGAGCAAAGGCATCTGTTTGCTTTAAATAGTGAATATCATTGGTTGCCACCAAAGGTATCCCCAGTTCTCGACTTAACTTAATTGTTCCTTTTACCCAAGCATCTTCTTCAGTCTGATTTTTCTTTAATCGGTCTCGGATAACCGCATCTTTAGCCTGATCCAAAAAATCAGTATATTGATGACGTTGAATTTCTAAATAGTAATCCTCGCCAAAAATTTCTCTATACCAACTGGCAATCTCTTTAGCTTTTTCGTAATTATCTTCAATTAAAAATTGTCCAATTTCTCCTGCTGGACAGGCTGACAAGCAAATTAGACCCTCATGATAATCTTTTAAAAGCTCTTTATTAAAACGAGGGCGGTAATAATAACCCTCAACAGCGGCAATCGAGGCTAATTTCATCAAATTTTTATAACCAATAAAATTTTTGGCAATCAAAACTAAATGATTATTTTCTTTATTTTGAGCATCTTTCAATCGGTGATCGTGGGGAACAGTGTAGCCTTCCATTCCAATCAAAGGCTTAATTCCTTCCTTTTTACATTCTTTGTAAAAATCGATTGCGCCAAACAAAACTCCATGATCAGTTAGAGCCACCGCTGGCATTGCCAATTCTTTGACTCGACTGATTAAACTTTTGATTTTCGGAAGACCATCCAGCAAAGAATACTCTGTATGGACATGAAGATGGACAAAGTTCCCCATAGTCAAAATTTTCCTAAATTCTCTATATCAATCTCTCTCTTTTCTCTTTTCTAACTACTCAAAATTTTTAATTTTAAAATTCAAATTTTAAATTAATGATTTAGTTTTTAAATATTCGAATTTGAATTAAAATTTAAAACTTAAAATTTAAAATTATTTTATTCTTTCTATTATTTTCTCAATCGATACCACCACCCCGGTTTCTTTTTTAACCATGCCAACAATCATTCCCAAAGCTTGAGGTTTGCCCCTCTTATAAGCCTCTACAACCTGAGGCTGTTCAGATAAATACTTGTCGATCAACCTATCTAGTTCTTCTTCAGAAATCTCCGCTGTTTGCTTCGAAAAAACTATGAATGTGACTAGAGCTTCGGGCGAAAGACCCGATTGTACCCGCTTATTGATTATAACATTCGCCAGCTCTTTCGGTAAAACATTTTTGGCCTTTCCCGCTTTGACCGCTTCCTCAAAAAAGTCAGCCGTTTCTTTTTCAGTAGTTAAGATTTTAGCTTGATATTCAGAAAGACCGTAGTCTTTCATAAATCTTTCTTTTTTGGCCTGAGGCAACTCAATTTTCGCTACTTGCGATTCAAAATCAGCTCTTTCTTTGGAAGAAAAAATAAAAGGAGGAATGTCTGGATCAGGAAAATAACGATAATCTTCCGCTTCTTCTTTTGCCCGTTGAGGAACTGTCACTCCTTTGTTTTCATCCCAGCCCCGAGTCTCTTTTAATCCTTTACCACTTTCAACTCTTTTTTCTTTAAAAGCAAGCAGCTGCCGTTCAATTTCATATTCAATCGCTTTCTTGGCGAAACGAAACGAATTAATATTCTTTATTTCCACAATAGGTGTGCGATAAAGCTTGCCTTTGTCTTCAATTTCCAGATTAACATTCGGCTCTAGTCGCATACTGCCTTTTTCCATGTCTGCATCAGAAACATCCAAATATCGGATAATTTGGTGCAGTTTTTGAAGATATTCATAAGCTTCCTCAGCCGAAGCAACTTCTGGTTCAGAAACAATTTCCACCAAAGGCACGCCACTGCGATTAAAATCAATCAAAGTAAAACGTTCACCGGCCTCAATTTGATGTATAAGCTTACCCGTATCTTCTTCAAGATGAATTCTTCTTAAATGAATAATCTTGCCGCTGTCTAAAACTACTTTTCCTCCTAAAATAAAAGGTTGATCGTATTGACTAATCTGGTAGCCTTTGGGAAGATCGGGGTAAAAATAATTTTTTCGATCAAAGCGAGCAAAGGGTTGAATTTCGCCTCCCAAAGCCACTCCCAATTTTAAGGTCAATTCGATAGCCTTTTTATTGGGCACAGGCAGTGCTCCAGGCAACCCTAAACAAACAGGACAGGTTTGAGTATTAGGAACTTGACCGAAATGGTCGGCCGAACATGAACAAAACATCTTCGAGATCGTTTTTAATTCCACATGAACCTCAAGACCAATGATAACTCGATTAATTTTCATCTTCTTTTTACCCGCTAACAGGCGCTGTTTTCACCCGCCTGGTTAAAATATAACTCTCCATGCGATCAAAAACCAAGAGCATCGTCAGAGTAATTCCAGCCATCAAAAACATAAAGGTGCTTACGCCAATAAAATCGACCACTGTCGCTGTAAACAACAAACAAGGCAAAACAGCCACATTCCCCAAAAAACCCAAAGTACCATAAACCCGCCCTCGCAGGCGTTCCGGTGTATGCTCTTGAATCAATGTCTGATTAGGAACAGCAATAAAAAAGCCAGCTAGACCAGCCAAAAACATGAGAGGGATTGCCGCCGCTAGCTTGTAACGATTCAAAAAAGGCAAAATAACAGAAAAGAAAAGCAGAATCAAAAAAATAACCCCTAAACCTCGTTTCATCAAAGTTCGTTTTCTAAATTTATGAGCAATTTTATTCATCAAAAGGGTACCCAAAAGTGCCCCCATACCTAAAGGCATAATCAAAAGCGGACCGGCATCTTGAAGCTGGATTTGCAAAACATTGTTGGCAAACTCGGGCATACTTACTCCCAAAACAACTAAAAAAACCTGAAAACTAATTGTCAATAAAATTGGAAAAAGAACTATGCGAGTATTTTTGACAAAACTGTAACCAGACTTAATTTCCTCCCAAAATTCTGAAAGTCCGGCAGTTAAATCCTTCCTCTGCAAATTTTTTTCGGGCAAAAAATAAACAGCAACCGCCGCTAAAAACAAACAAATTGCTGAAATCCAAATTGGCTTATTGGGACCCAAAAACCTCATTAGTAAACCAGAAACCCCCAAACCCAAAATTAACGCACTTTGCATGGTCAACATAAACAAACTGTTAGCTGTCGGCAAATCCTTTTTCTTTACCAGCCAAGGAACGCTAGCGGCTTCAGCTGGATTATAAAACTGATTTAACAAAGAGTATAAAAAGACGATAGGATAAATTGGATAAAGCTTTTCGCCAATGGTCAAAAACAAAAGCATTGTTAGGCCTTGCAGGAAATTAGTTATAATTAAAATTTTTCTTAAATCCCAGAGATCAACTAAAAAGCCAGAAAATGGACCTAAGAAAAAAGCCGGCAGATAGCCAAAAACCCAAAGCAAAGAAACAGCCACCGTCGAACCGGTTCGCTCGTAAATTCGAGTAGCCATAATATAATTAATCATATTAAGGGTAATTTGCGATAGAATCTGCGAAACCCAAAGCAAATCAAAAGTCCGATTTTCCTTAATAAAAGTTAAAAGTTCTTTTCTTTTCATAAATTTGGTCTTTTTTGGTGATAATCAGTAACTGCTTGGTATTTTTCAGCTAGTGACAGCAGTTGATATTCTGAATATTTGGGACCAATCAATTGAAAGCCCACTGGCAAGCCATTTTTCGCCCAACCACAATTTAGACTTAAACCCGGCAAACCCGCCAAAGAAGAAGCTTCTACTAAAACATCAGCCATTTCTCCAAACATTGGCTGGCCAACTGTTGCCCCAATCGACAAGGCCGGAGAAGGAGTCGTAGGCGCCAGTAGAACATCCACCTGCTGAAAAACTTTTTCAAAATCCTGAATAATCAACGAGCGAACCTTCTCTGCCTTTAAATAATAAGCATCATAATAACCGGCAGATAAAGTATAAGTACCCAGCATAATTCTTCTTTTGGCTTCTTCACCAAAATCACTTCGCGGATTGCCATAGCGAATGCCATCATAACGCGCTAAATTAGAAGAAACCTCTGAACGCTGAACAATAGTATAAACAGCAATTGACAAGTGCGGATCAAGCAAGGAAACTTCAAGACGTTGAGCGCCCATTTTCTCAAATTCCATTAAAGCCGCTAACACTTTTTCTTTTACCTCCGGATCAATTTCTGGAGAAAAGTATTCCTTAGGCACACCAATCCTTATTTTATTGATTTCCTTTACCTTCAGTGGCTGAAAATTCACAGAAGTAGCATCATAAGGATCTCTACCGGCAATGGCGTCAAAAATCAGTCGAGCGTCTGAAGCAGTTTTAGTTATGGGTCCTGGACTATCAGTAGACGAAGCCATTGCAATTAGCCCATACCGTGAAACCACACCATAAGTTGGCTTAAGCCCTACCACCCCACACCAAGAGGCCGGCTGACGAATTGAGCCGGCAGTTTCGCTACCAATCGCTCCGAGAGTCATATCAGCCGCCACAGCCGCCGCTGAACCGCCAGATGAGCCGCCAGGTAAGTAAGCTAAATTCCAAGGATTGTGCGTGGTAAAAAATTGCGAGGTCTCTGTTGAAGAACCATGAGCCCAAGCATCAAGATTAGTTTTCCCCAAAATAATGGCGCCAGCCGCCCGCAAACGCGCCACTACTGTAGCCTCATAAACTGGTTGATAATTTTCTAAAATTTTGGCGGCCGCGGTTGTGCGCAAACCTATTGTTAGAAAATTATCTTTTATCGCAATAGGAATTCCTCCCAACGGCAAGGTTGCAATTTGTCCTTTTTTTTCCAACTCCTGCGCTTGAGCTAAAGCTTGCTCAGAACTCACGGTAAGATATGCTTTAACTTTAGTATCAACTGCCGCTATTCTGGTCAGACAAGCCTGAACCAATTCTGTCGGAGAAATCTCTTTTTTCTTTAACTTCTCTCTTGCTTGAATAATAGTTAATTGATTTAATTTCATTGACCTACTCTTCTAAGACTGCTTGAACCTTGAAATAGCCTCCATAAGTTGAGCGGGCATTGCTTAAGGCTTGTTCTTGAGTTAAAGAAGGCTTAACTTCATCCTCTCGAGTCACATTCATTAAACCTGTTGTTTGAAAAGTTGACGAAACCCCTTCGGTGTTAACTTCCTCTAGTTTAGCAACATAATCCAAAGTCGCAGATAGCTGATTGGCCAAAAGCTCAATCTCTTGAGGAGTTAGAGATAAATTGGCCAATCGAGCAATATGCTCAACTTCTTTAACAGTTAATTTAGCCATATCTTAATTTACTATTAAATAATAACTTATTATTCCATCGCTTCCAAGGCTTTAATTCTTTCCTCTATCGGCGGATGGGTATTAAAAAGTTTTGTCAGCCAGTTCAAAGCTTCCTCACCTTTTAAAGGATTAACAATGTAAAGCGAAGCCGTGGCCTTATTGGCAGCTTCCAACGGCTCCGGATCGGCTGAAATTTTACGTAAAGCACTGATAAGACCCGAAGGTTGTCGAGTCAACATCGCTGAACCTGCGTCAGCCAAGAATTCTCTTCTCCTGGACAAAGCCAGTTGAATTAATTTACCCACCAATGGCGAAATAAAAATTAAAACTAATCCCAAAACAAAAATCAGAGAACCAGCTTCTCCCTCGTCTCGACGACGACGTATTAATCCTCCTCGCAAAAACCAATCGGAAAGCAAAACCACCGCGCCTACTAAAACCGCCACGATGGTGGCCAATCGCATATCATAATTACGAATATGAGAAATTTCATGGGCAACTACTGCCTCCATTTCAGTTTTATTCAATTTTTCCACTAAGCCCGTGGTGGCCGCAACTACGGCATGATTTACATCTCGACCAGTAGCAAAAGCATTAGGAGCAGAATCTTCAATTAAATAAACTTTTGGCATGGGAATTCCAGCCGCTAAGCTCATATTTTCAACTGCCGTATAAAAATTGTAGCTCTCTTCTTTAGAAGTGGGACGAGCACCAGAGACAGCCAAAACAATTTTATCGGAATACCAATAACCAGCAAAACTGGTAGCTCCTGCTAAAACTAAAGCCAGACCAATAAAATCTGGTCCATAGCCCAAAATCCGACCAAAAAAATAAAAAATAATGGTAATAAAAAATGCAAAAAAAACAATTATCAGGTTGGATCGCCTTTTATTGCGCTCTACCTGTTCATAAACATTTAACACTCTTCCCTCCTCTCTAAAAATTGACCTTGGGAGTTTTCACTTCCTCCGAACTAACCTGCAAGTGTTCGCCTTCAAGAGGTGTTTCCAGCCCCTTTTCTTTTTCAAATTTAAAAAGACTGGCTACCAAATTGCTGGGAAAAGTCACTATTAAAATATTATAATCCGCTGTCAAATCGATTAGCGTTCGCCGGGCATACATGACTTTATCAGCAGTATCTCGCAGTTCATCCATCAGTTTAGTCACAGATTCTACCCCTTTAATCTGCGGCGTATTTTCTACTAAAACTCTTACTTGCCCTAAAGTTTTTTGCAAGCGATCACTCGCCGCTGTCATCAATTTGGGATCGTTTTTAGCTGTCGCTTCAATAATTGCCCGCCGGGCATCAGTTAGATCCTTAAAGATCTCTTTTTCGTGTTTCAGATACCCCTTAACGGCCTCCACTAAATTAGGAATTAAATCAGCCTGTCTTTTAAGCTGATTGCCAATTTCCTGAATTGATGCCTGAATGCGAGTTTTTAAAGTTACTAAGCGATTATAAACAGACCACAAATAAAAGCCTATCGCGGCAATAATCAAAATTAAAATGAAGAACATTTTTTCCACCCCCTTTCACTTTCCACCAGTTTTATTTAAAACAGTATACCACTAAGCTTCTGCAGAGGTAAAGTGTTAAGGATATCGTTTTTTTGCGCCCACCCCCTTCTGGCAACAGCTACTCCCCAGGGCATAAGTTTTAGCTGTTCGGCTGTATGGGCATCGGTATTAATAACCAAACCCACGCCATGCTGAATCGCCTCTCGAACCAGAAAATCCGGTAAATCCAAGCGTGTTGGCCAAGCAGAAATCTCCAAATACTTTTTATTCCTTAAACAAAAAGCAAAAATCTCTTCCCAATCCAGCTCAAATCCCTCGCGATTCCCAATAATTCGACCGGTCGGATGACCAAGAATTTTAGCTTTCGGATGAGACAATCCTTTTAAAACCCTGACCGTCATTTTTTTGCGGCTTAAATCAAAACTGCTATGAACAGAAACTACTGCGTAGTCGATGATTTCTAAGCCTTTTTCAGAAACGGCCAACTCTCCATTAGGTTTTATATCCACTTCTAAACCATTAAAGATTTTAATGGGTAAATTATTTCCTCTATTTTTCATCTTCTTTTCAAGTGAGTAATTTATTTTATCAATGGTTTCTTTTTTCTTCTTTAATAAATCAAGAATCTCCTTTTCTGAATGTTGAGAAACAGAAGGATTGTGTTCAGTAAAGCCTAAATATTGATAACCTAAAGATTGAGCTGTAGCAATCATTTCTTCAAAACTGTTAGCCCCCAAATCATGACTCGGCTCAATTGGAAAATTAGAATGCAAATGTAAATCACCCTTAATATCTTTTTCTTCTACCAAACTCGGCAACTGATGTTTTAGCGCGGCTTCAATTTCACCGGCTCCTTCGCGAATTTCCGGCGGAATATAATCCATACCCAATCGACGGTAAAAACTTTCCTCGTTAGCATAAGTTTCTACTCGACCAGTTTTTTGATTTTTAATGCCATATTCTGACAAAGATAATCTTTGACTTAAGGCAAAACTGCGCAATTGAATATTGTGTTGTTTGCTGCCAGTAAAATATTGCAACATGGATCCATATTCGTCGGGCTTGGAAAGCCGTAAATCAACTTGCTGACCTGTTTTTAAAACAACCCGGCCAAGAGCTTCTTCGCCCTTACTTAAAATTCGGGCAATTTGTGGATACTGAAAAAAATAAGCCATTACTTCAGCTGGATGTTCAGTGGCTACAGCAATATCAATATCGCCAATCGTTCCCAACCGTCGTCGCAAACTCCCCAAAGGAGTTGCCGCCAAAACCTGAGAGTTTTCTTTGAGATAATCAACAATTTTTTGAGCAATAGCATCAGCTTCCCAAAGAGGCATCCGTTTAACCTTTAGTTCTCCCTTTTCTAAAGCGGCAATCCCTGCAAGAATATCTTCTTCTGATTTTTCGCCAAAACCTTCTAACTTCTTAATTTTCCCCTCTTGAGCGGCTTTTTTTAATTTTTCAATCGCTTCTTTTTCACCTGTTATTTTTAATTTTTTGGCCAAAACAAAAGCTTTCTTAGGACCAATACCAGGAATTTTTTCAAAAACAAACATTGCCGGTGGAAGCGCCTTCATCACTTCTTCAAAGTGCTTAACACGACCGGTACGAAAAAGCTCGTCCAAATAGCCAGCAATAGCCTCGCCGAAACCGGGCACTTCATTTAACTTACCCTCATCCCAAAGGTCTTTCAACTCAGTAGTGGAATGCTCGGCAGAAACAGCCGCTTTTTCATAAGCCGCCACTCGAAAACGATTCTCTCCCTTCACTTCATAAGCAGAAGCCACGCGGTTTAAAAGATCAGCAATTTCCTGATTGGAGAAAAAATACTCCTTAGCCATCTGGATATATCTTAAACCAAAGTTGACTTGATAGGCAAGCTGAAGGTATAATTTACAAGCATAATCACCAAAATTGCTATTCAGTAAATACGCCAGAATAGAAAAATTGGGGTCGTAGCTCAACTGGTTAGAGCATCCGCCTGTCACGCGGAAGGTTGCGGGTTCGAGACCCGTCGATCCCGCAAAAATTACTCAATTCGCTCTTGCTTTTTTTGCTCAAATCATTCAAAATAGCACCAATTTTTAATATTTATTCTCCTGCCCCTGCCCATATTTTTACTATCTAAAAGGAGGTGAAAAATTGAAATGAATCTTAAAAAAATTCTCAAAAAAGTCAAAGCCGCTGAATCATCTATTAGTTTGATTTTAGGAGTGATAGTAGTAATCATAGTGGGAGTAATTCTCTATAATTACTGGCAAAAACATACTCCTAATACTAATACCAGCGAACCGGTTAACCTCTCTGGTGAGGAAATAGAAGAGAGTTCTAAAACTCAATTACAAAAATATGTGGTAGTTAAAGGAGATGATCTCTGGAAAATCAGTGAAAAATTTTTTGGCACCGGCTACAATTGGACCGATATTGCCAAAGAAAACCACTTGGCATCTCCTAATTTAATTGAGGTGGGTCAGGAGCTGATTATTCCTAGTGTCGCACCTAAAAATTCAGCCATCCAACCAAGTACGAGAACGGTCTCTGTTAACAAAACGATTAACGGCGAACAATATACCGTTGTCAAAGGAGATACTCTTTGGGATATCAGCGTCAGAGCTTATCAAGATGGCTACAAATGGGTAGAAATTGCCAGAGCAAATAAACTGACAAACCCCAACTTGATTCACCCAGGAAATGTTCTGATCATTCCCAGATGAGGTTATTTGAAAAGATTTTAATTTAGCCGTTTTCTCGGTAATTATTTTAGTGTAAAATAGAGTCATCTTTGTTGTTGTTTAAACGGCAAAATGAATAATTATGAATTGGAAAGAAATCTCTAGTTTCTTTCCATAATGCGGTGGTAGTTCAGTTGGTAGAATGTCTCCTTCCCAAGGAGAAGGTCGCCGGTCCGAATCCGGTCCACCGCTCCTAACTAACTATCTTCAAGAGTCTTACCAAAAGCCGAAGTAGCTCAGTTGGTAGAGCGGTGCTTTCGTAAAGCAAAGGTCGTGGGTTCGAATCCCACCTTCGGCTCATTTAACAAAAGTGCTAAAATAAGATAACATGAAGCTAAACCGAGATTTAAAGCTAGGTTTAATTTATAGTTTTTTAACTTTAACCCTGCTAGCTCTCATTTTAAAGTTTGGTGTAATTGCGGCAGTGAAAATTTCCGATTTCTTGCAAAAAGGCAAGCGTTCACCAGTCGAAAATCTTTATGAAAATATTCTCCCTGCCCCTCAACTTCTTCCTCTGCCAGAGGCAACCAATTCTGCTGAATTAAAAATTGCGGGATATTCTCAACCCAACAATAAAGTAAGTATTTACCTGAATGATTTGGGGGTAAAAGATCTGGAAACGGATTCTGAAGGCAAATTTGAAAGTTTTCTCTCCCTCTCTTTAGGGATAAATAAAATTTACGCTGTTACCGAGGATCCTAATGGTCAAAAAAGTTCTCCCTCTGAAATTTTAACAGTTTTTTACGAAAATCAACCCCCAACGCTAGAAATTACCGAACCAGCTAATCAAGCATTAATTAAGCGCAACCCCAACATCACCATTAAGGGCAAAGCGGCCGCCACTTCCAAAGTTACCATCAACGATCATCAAGTGATTATTAACGAAGATGGCACTTTCGCTTATCCCTATACTCTTCAAGAAGGAGATAATAAGCTGGAAATCCTTTGCACTGATCCTGCTCAAAATCAAACTAAGCTGGAGTGGACGCTTCGCTATCAACCGTAAACTGAACTAAAAGAAACATAAACCAAACCATAATCCACGGGTAAAAAAGACAATTCAAAGTCATTGCGGTTAAAATTAAAACCAAAATGGAAACAAAAACTAAAAGAGCACTTTTTTGCTGAAAAATTTGCTGAAAACTTTTTTGCAAAATCTTTCCCCAAAGATATAAAAAAGCCGCTAAACCACCCAAGCCGCAAGTTGCCCAAACAAAAAGAAAGCTATTATCCGCTCCCGCTCCGGCATGATTAGTTTCCCAATTAGCTTCATCTAAAAAACCATAATTATGTTGAGCATACCGGTAGGCATTATAACCTACACCCCAAAGAGCATTTTTTCTGATAATTTGCCAAACCTGTTGATAATTAACTTCTTTTGCCCAAAAAGAATTTAAACGCCAAAGATTAACACCTTCGCCGGCAGGCTTAGGAATCAAAAAAACTATTAAACTAAAAAACAAAATAATTGTTAGGAAGTAACCAAACTTTCGATAAAAAAACAAAATCGCCCCCAACCCCAAGGCCAAAGCAAGATAGGAAATGCGCGAGAAACTTAAACCAAGAGCGGCTAAAATTAAAAGCCCACCTAAAACTCTTTCGAGAATCGGTTTTTCTTTTCTTTCTAAAAAATTAACAATTAAAGCCAAGAAAGAAAGAGTCAACAAAATACCAGTATAACCTGGATCCAAAAACGAGCCAATAGCTCGGTAATAATGATCGTCCCAGCCAAAGTTAAACAAAAAGCGTGTGTCGGGTAATAAAAAGTACTGAGCCAAAGCCAAACCGGCAATTGCTACTCCCAACCAAAACAAGCAAGAAGCAATTTTAATCTTTTCTTTTTGAAGAAAATTAAACAACGCCGGGTAAAAAAGAAAATAAGTCCAAAGTCGCAGTAAATAAAAAAATGAAGGCAAGAATTCGCGAACAGACAAACGGGTGGCATTTATAAATAAAGAAAAGGCAGCCAAACTGCCAAAAATTGCCATTTCCTTGAAAAAAAGCGGCCAGAAAATTTTTTCTCGACGAAAAATTTTGGCTAGAAAAAAAGAAACCGCAAAAAGAAAAACCAAAATATCCAGCGGCTGAATTCTTAACCCGGGTAACAAATTAGAAGAATAATTCAAAAGCTGTCCCAAAGGAAAAACCAGTAAAATCAGAAAAAAAAGAATTTTTGAGATTTTAATCATTTTGCCCAAAAGGATTAATTAAATAAAGCCTTATTTTAGTTTGCGAATTTGCATAAATTTCTCTGGCGCCTTGAAATTTTTCTGGCAAGATGGCATTTTGAGTCAAAATATAGCCTAAACCCGGCACAAACGAACTAAAGCTTTCATGAACAAAAGGAAAATCAGCATAAAACCAATTATGCCCGCCAATTACATAAACCCAATCATGATTAATCAACTGATCAAGCCGGCCATCGACATCGTAAAAATCGCCAAAGTCAAATTTTAAATTTCGACTTAAAAAATCTGTCCGAGATTGCCGGCCAATAATAACCGGCACAAATTTCCAGTTTGCCAGCGCTCGATAACCTAAGTTCACCCCAGCTGTTAAAATAACTAAAACCAAAAGAACCTGCTTTAAAAAACGAGTGGATTGTTCTACCATAATCACAGTCAGCAAACTCCAAACAGGCAAATAAGGCAATAAAAAACGGGCGCCACCAGTATTGGGTGTTACCATCAATCCCAACATCACTCCACCAAAATAAAAACTCAATTTCTTTAGGCCGGAGTTTTTATTTTCTTTAATCATTTTGACCAGTCCAAAAATCAGAAGCGGCAAAAAAATTAAAAAAATTGGCGAAATGGGATCTTGCGGATGAATAAAAAAAGAAAAAAATTCTTTTCCCCAACTTAAAGGATTCAAAACTAAAGCATGAGTTTGATCCAAAATGCCGCTAAATATTGGATAAATGGGATTACCAGTTTTCAAAGTCGACCAAATCAGCCAAGGTAAAGGCACTATCAGGGTAAAAATAAAATATTTTAAAACCAATTGGATTTTATGGGATTTCCAGAAAGTTAAAATCAGAAAAACCGGCAGAGAAAAGAAAGCCAGAAGTTTAACAGAAAGAGCCAATCCTAACATAATAGCCGACTCATATAAATCAGCCGGTTTCCGCTTTTCGCTCCAACGCAAAAACAAATCCAAAGCAAGAATTTCAAAAAAAGTTCGACTTAAATCAACATAAGCAGAAATAGATTCCCACCCAACAATAAGAGTAGTGTAAAACATAACTGCCGCTATCAAAGCCCCGCGGAGTTTAAGATATCTTTTCGCTAAATAGTATAAAGCGGCGGCAGAAAGCAAACCAAAAGAAAAATGAATAAGTTTGGCTAATGTACCAGCTGGCGAGAAGGCCAAGGAAGCCAAATAAAACATTTCTGTTAATTTAGGCATAGCGCTGTAGTAATACAGACCACCCCGCAAATAAAAAATTTGCCCAAATTGTAAGTAAATTTTAGGAATGGTCAGATGATACCAAAGAGCATCAAAACCCAACTCCGGCCCTAAAGCGCCAATTAAATTTACTCCCGCCTGTGCTCCTCCAAAAGCCAAAAGACCCAAAGCAATTTTGTCCTTTTTGACTTTCTTCCAAAACCCCCAAACGGCCAGCCACATCTTTTTTTGAACCATCAATCCCCCTAAAACCACTGCTAATAGTAGAGTTAAGGGCTTAATTAAAAACAGTTTTCCCCATAACCCCAAACCAAAAACTAAATTGCCAAAAATACCCAAAATAATCGCCAGCTCTACCATTTTTTAAGTCCTCTTAAAACTAAATCACCCACATAAAAACCAAAAATCAAAATAGCCCAAGCGATAAAAAAAATTTCTTTCTTGTTTGAAAATTTAAAATTAAAAATTAAAAACTTACTCATTCCAACCTCCTTGCCGCCGCCACAAAAGATAAAGCTTTCCTCGAACCAAAAAAGAATGCAAACTCATTAAAACAGCAAAAACAAAACCAGGCACGCCGTCTCGCCAACCGCCATACCAAATAAACCCCTGCCAAAACTTTGCTAATGGCTTTAGCCACTCCCAAAGATTAACTTTCTTTCCCTCTTGATAAAAAACTAAAGCGTTTAAAGAAGATCTTTGATTAATTGTCTCTAGAAATTCTGTTAGATTCGAATGAGAATAATGCAAAAGGGGGTATTTGAAGGCTTTAGTTTCGCCGGAAATTTCCCAGACTTCATCCACCGGCCGAGTCCATTTTCCTGCCTCTTTTCTAGCCAACCTTAAGAGCCGAATTTGACCAATTTCTCCGTGCTTTAGCCAGCGACCGCCAAAAAAATCAATTCTTTTAAAAAAATAGCCATCGGCCGGAGTTTCGCTTTTAATTTCCCTTTGAATTTCTGCCGCCAGTTCCGAATTAACACGCTCGTCGTCATCAACAAATAAAACCCAATCACCCTGCGCTTTTTGAAGTCCAAAATTGCGCTGTCTGGCAAAGTCGCCAGCCAATTCATGACCTAAAACTTTCGCTCCCAAACTTTTGGCTAATTTAACGCTATTGTCGGTGGAACCATCGTCAATTACCAAAATTTCATCGCACCAGCGTAAACTCTCTAAGCAACTTCTTAGTTTTTGTTCTCCATTTTTGGTCAAAACAACGGCGCTGATCATTGGGCCTATTTTAGCAATTATGCTCTCCGCAAAGCAATCAACCCAAACCTCCTGTTTGCAAAATTCCCTTGATTGTTCCCAGCATGACGCCAAAATCAGATGTAAATTGCAGCACTGGCAACCAAAACAAAGCTTTGAGATTGTTAACATGACGATAGTTTTTGGCTACTGCCCAAAAAATGTAGGCCAAAAACCCAACAGCTAAAAGTCCCCATAATGGGGCAAATTTTAATGCCAATAAAACCAGTACTAGCGCTAAAAAATACCGCGCATAAACCAAAGAAATCTTTAGAGTATGAGTTTGGTAAGGTGAAAAAAAGACCTGACCATCACCAGTAGCATAATTAAAAAACTGTCGAAAAACACTCTTCAAATTATTACGTTGAGGCCAATAAACTATCGCTTTCGGCGCAAAATAAAATTTAAAACCAGCTTTTTTAATCATTTGGTCGAAAGCCAAATCTTCGCAAAAATTCATTGTTTCCGGATAACCCCCTACTTTTTGCCAAACGGATTTACGAAAAGCAAAAGACCGGCTGGAGGGTAAAAATTCAAAATTATCCTTTCGTTTTCTTTCTTTAATTTCATTTGGCATAACACAAAAATAAGGCGCGACGCATTTCTGAAAAATGTTTTTAGCCAAAGGAAGGTAATAACCGGCCACTACGGCCACTTTTTCATCTTCAAAAGGCCTAGTAATCTCCCAAAGCCAGTTTTTGTCTAAAACACAACCGCAGTCAGTTACGGCAATAATCTGATTTTTGGCCAGCTCAATGCCACGATTTCGCCCTTGAGAGCGATTAGCCCCCGCCTCAACTAAAACCCTTAAATTCAAATCTTTTCTAATCAATTTTTTGAGTGTCCAATCAGTTGAACCACCATCAACCACAATTACTTCATCAGGCTTTAAACTTTGCCCCACCACTGAATCCAAAAATCGCTCAATCTCTTTTTCCTCATTAAGAACTGTAACGACTAAGGAGACTTTCATCTTTTCCATAAATTTAAATATTTTTCAACTAACTTTTCCCAAGTTTGTGTTTTTGCCCAATTATAAGAAATTTCAATTTTTCTTTCTGCTTTCTTTTTGTTCTTCCAAAAAAAATCAATTTTTTTAGATAAAGCATCAGGAGATTCTTCAATAATAATCTTATCCTTAAACGGACTCATTTTTAAATAATCTCCTTTAAGAGGATTGTCAAAAGTTGCAAAAACTAACTTTTTATTAAGTTGAGCCTCTAAAATTGACAAATATCCTGAAGTTAAAACAAATTTAGAAGCTCTTATGTAGTCTTGTACATTATCAACAGCCCCTATTACTTCCCCTATCTCGCCGGCTTCTTTTTTTAAACTTCCATCGCCTAAAAAAATAACTTTTGTTCTCTTTTTGGCAAGTTTCTCAATTGCGTTCAAAAAAACCGGTAATCCAGTATCTTTCTCTAATCTACCAATAAAAAGCATATCAAATTTCTTCACATCAAATTTTTTTTCTATTTTAACCGCTCCATAAGAAACCAAGTTAGCTTTGGTTCCGTACCATTTTTCAATATATTTACCGATACAAATGTTACCATTTGAAAAAATCTCTGATATTTTTCTTATTATTTTCGCTGAAATTCTAGGCGGATAGAATCCTTCCCAACCATGAAAAGTAACAAAAACTTTTTTATTCCAAAAAAGAAACTTGAAGGGTAAATACCAATAAAACACATCATGACAATGTATTACATCGGAATCTTCCATTATTTTTTTGTTCTTTAAGAGCCATTTCCAAATAACAAATTTTTTTCCTTTAGCACTAGCAACTATCGGAATACGAAATACTCTTATCCCGTCTATTTCATCATTCAAGCTCAATTTTTTATCTAAAGGTAATTCTGTTACAACAGTCACCTTATGCCCTTTTTGAGTTAAAACTCTCCCAACTTCTAAACAATGTTTTTCAACTCCTCCGATTTCTGGCCAAAATCTTCGTGTAAAAAATAATATTTTCATAGTACTGATTCTATATTTGAATACTTGACAAAGCAATAATTTAAATGTGTAATATAGTTATAATTGTGAGGAAATTTACTTTAATTTTGACACTTTTTATTTTTCCCCTTCAAATTCTTTTGTTCAAAACTAGAGTTGTCTATGCAACTGTTTATTTTCAAGACAGTTTCAGCGATAACGATATGAGCAACTGGGAAATTAAACATATTCAACCCTCTGACCCGTACTGGCCAAATTACAACTGGAGTTTAAACAATGGATGGTATGGAATAAGTTTATCAAGCAAAGAAATGCATACATATTCTGTCGCTGGAAATGCTGATTGGAATAATTACATATTTAAATTCAAAATGATAGGCAAAGCCGGTAATGATAAAAATATAATATTTAGATATAAAGACGAGAACAATTGGTATGGTTTCCACATGAGAAGTGACGGGGCATTTTTTGGAATGAAGATAAACGGGGTTTACCACGATCAATATATGACTAATTTCCCATTCATTAATAACGTTGAATATAATATGGAAATAGATATACAAAACAACACTTTTTCTTTCTACGTTAACAATCAATTGATAGTCAATAATTATCTCATGACTAATTATTACTTTGGAGAAAATCCGATTAAGAATGGAAAAATAGCTTTATATGTATCAGCCGGAGAAACGATCCCGTCGGAGGTTTGGTTTGATAATGTAATTGTTTGCAGTTTGGATGACCCATGTGAATTAAGCGAGCCAAAACCAACCAAAACTATTTTCATCCCTGGTTTAGGGGCAAGTTTTAGCTTTAAGGGCATGTTTTTAGGGGATCAGAACGCTGATGATTGGGGATTAACTCCGGGTGTTAACTCTTACAACAATCTTTTTACTGCTTTTGAAGGAGACACCGGCTTTTACACTTTTTATTACGACTGGCGCAAGTCAATTTTGGAAAACGCTCAAAAATTAAATGCCTTTATTGAATCAAAAATCAGTCCGGGAGAAAAAGTTAACCTGGTCGGCCATTCTTTGGGCGGACTAGTCGGCCGCGCTTGTATTGAAAAACAAAACGGTTGCCATGCCGACAAATTAATTACCGCCGGCTCACCATTTTTAGGTGTGCTGGATGTTTATCCAGCAGCAGCCGCGGGAGAAATCTGGAAAAAAGGCCCGGAAAAACTGGCTTTTGAACTCTTGACTCACTACTTGCAAAGACCGGGTGAGACATCCAAGGAAACTTTAGCCCGAGAGGCGCCAGTTATTAAAGAGCTTCTGCCAAAATTTGACTATTTAATTCAAAATGGCAGTTTTTTACCATGGAGTAGCCAGGAAATTAAAAGTAACTTAGTTTTTACCGAAAACGCTTCAGTTACCGGTAAAATTCAAACTCTTGTGGGCAATAATCAGCCAACCTTAAAAAGTTTTACAGTCTTGCCGCCCAATTGGCTGGATAACCTTTTAGGCTATTGGCCTGACGGCAAAGCTCAATCACCAGGAAACTTTGCCCCCGAAGGCGACGGCACGGTTTTGACTCAAAGCGCCAAAATTAATTTATCTAACCAAGATCATGAATTTACTCTTAATCATGGTGAGTTAGTTTATAACCAAAATGCCTTAAATGAAATTTTTACTCTTTTGGGTAAAACTCTGCCGGCTAAAACTTATCCCGCCATTGACAATGTAGAGAATTATTTGGTTTTTGCCGCCCATTCTCCTATTAAATTATTTTCACCTCAAGCAAGCGCCAGCAGTCAACTTCATGACGAATTAATTATTATTCCCAACCCCCAAAAAGAAGCCTATGATTTGCAACTGCAGGGCACAGATAACGGCAGTTGGCGGCTTTCAGTCGGTCAGATTTATGGTAATCAAACTATCTGGAATGATTATGTTGGTCAAATTGGTTTGGGCTCAACCGAAAATCTAATTTTTGATATCCGGCCAAACGCGCCACTGGAAAACCCGCTAGTTAATTCCAAAGACATGATTCTTCAGGCCGTGGACGATCTTAAAGCGGGAGCTGATGAATTTTTAAGTTATTATTTGGATAAAATTTTAGCTCAGCTTAACTCACAACCATCAAAAACCCTTTTTTATGCTCGGCTTTTCCGCGATGCGGTTAATTTTTATCAAAAGTCGGGAAAACTCAGTGAATCAATCGTAGCTGACCTTTTTACTAAAATTGACTATTTAGATTCACTATTGAACGCTTTTGTTTTAAGCTCTTCACCTAATTACTCATCTGATCAAGCTCTAGAAAAAATTACTCTAGCCGAAGCGGCCAAAGCATTTGCAGAAAACCAAATCGATACGAAAGCCGGCGGACTGGTTTATTTACTGGCCAATCAAAGACTAAAACAAGCCAAAAGTTCCCCTGACCCCAATCAGCAGTACCTCTACTCCTCTCAAGCTCAATACTTATTCCTTCACGCCAAACTGATAAAATAATTCGGCAAGTATTTTATGAGAATATCGGACAACTAAAAAGGCAAATCTTCAACCGTATCTTCCGGCGTATTCACCGGCGCGGATGGAGCAACTGGTTCAGAAGAAGTCAATAAATCTTTTCCGGTGATAATGTAAACCTCCTGTCGACGATTGGAATTCATGCTTACCAGCTTTCCTTTTCCTTGAACTACTGCCAGAAGATCCCGACAAGCGTAACACGATTCACCGCCAGACTGACAGCGAAAAGAATTAGTTTGTCTGAAAAGTTTAATTATCTCCCCTTTTTGTTTCAACTCGCTAAGCGTCTGGGTTAGATCGGGGAGATCAAAAGAAACAATCTCTTCGTCTCTATCCAAATACCAATAACTAGTTTTGACCTTCTCTATTCCCAACATTTTTTTCAGTAAAATAGCATAAATTGGCAGTTGTTTTGAGTCTTCTTTTTCCTCATTTTTACCCGTCTTAAAATCGATAATGTGATAGGTATCGCCTTCTTTTTCCACCCAATCAAATCTACCCGTCAAAATCAAATCATTGCCTAGATCTGCTTGGGGAAATTCTTTAATTTTCACTCCTTCCGTTTCTAAAAAATGTCGATTTTTTAAAAAACGCTCTAGCATGGCAAGGGCCCTTTCTTTAAAATCCTTTTCTTCAGTTAATGAAAGGAAGCCGCCTTTCTCGCCAGTAAAATTCTGCCAATTCCATTCAAAAATCCGCATAAGTTCATCTTTATTTCTCCCAGATGGTGGACAAAGAAGAAATTGTTCCAGCGTATCATGAACAGCCTCGCCTAAAGCTAAGTGAGGATTAATAATTTGGATTCTATAACCACGCGGTGTACGATAAACGCTTTGATAATAGTAGCGTTGAGGACATTTTTCAAAATCGCTAATAATAGAGTGGGAAATAAAAATAGCGTTGGGATTATAAGACATAGAGAAATAGTAACATGGACCACTCTTAAGTCGTCAAGCACTTTCGGGTTTTCTTTGGGTTATCGGCCAATGATTTGCCGCCAAAAGTAATGCCACCAAGATTTAGACCTTCCCTCGTTTTTATTGTGAACAGCTTTTGACCAAACAGAAATCACCATCCACTCTTTTCGTTCATTTTGTTTCGCTACTACCTCGATCCGATCATTTCCCCAAGTTCGATAATAAATCCAAGCGCCTTTAACGGTTGAAGGCCGACTTTCTTGAGGTGAATTTAAGGTAGTCAGAGCATGCTCAATTTTAATTCCCCGCTCACGTAACCGCCGAATTGCATGATTTGTCCAAATCACTCCTCCATATTTCTCTCCCATAAAGTAAGTATAAAATAAATGGATCTTGAAGTATTGCCTTTCTTTTTTCTATTATAGATTTAGACGCCAAAATGATCAAAAAAATACTTATCGTAGTTTTGTTGATTTCATCAGTTTTGTTTATCTCTGGTTGTCGTCTTCAAGCAAGCTCAAACCCGTTATATTCTGATCTAAAAGAAGATTTTGATAGATCGGCGGATATGAAATGTGAATACTTTGACGAAGAAAACAATCCATTAATGGTTTATATCAAAGGCAAAGATGAAATAATTAGAATTGATGGAACAAAAGCATTAGATCAAATTGGGAGTATCTTAGTAAAAAATAATCAACTTTGGTGGTGGGGCGAGAATCAGAAAAAAGGCATTGTTTTTGATCTTTCAACAAATGAGTCATACACTTATAGAAAAATCGCTTTCAACCCGCAAGACTTTATGGAAAAAATTAACCTTCAGCGGCAAAATTGCTCTCCGGCTTTGGTTTCCAATTCTCTTTTTAACCCGCCGCCAGAAGTGAATTTTGTCAATTTTTATCTTTATTTTGAAAATTCTGAAAATACTAATTAAGCTTTAGCCAAAGCCGACGGCTGACAGTTTTGAAACCAAAACTTTCATAAAAAGACCGCCCCAAATCATTAAACTCCCAAACATTGAGCTCTAAAAGATCTGCTCCCTGTGCTTGCGCCCACCGCTGTGCTTGAGCCATCAGTTGACGGCCAATTCCTTGCCGTCGAAATCTTTTACTTACCAGTAAATCCTCCACTACCACAAACCTTTTTGGTTTCAAAAGAAAAGCCGGTCCAAAACCTTGATAAAGATGAACAAAGCCTAAAAGACTTTTTTCTTCCTCTGCCACCAAAATTAAAGATTGCGGTTCAGTTAGAATTTTTTGAAAATACTCATTTGGACGAGGTGAAGAAGAAAAAATTTCCGGCAAAGCCTGACGGTGAAAATTATCTAGTTCGGCATAAAGTTTTTTTAAAGCAGGAAGGTCTTGAATTTCAGCTGGCCTGATTCTCATGGCCTAAAGTATACCACCAGCCGGAATAACCTGCAGATAAGCTTCAATCTGTTGGTCAGTCAATCTTAAAAATCTTCCTTTCCAGTAATAAAAGATGCCGGTTTTTTCAGTTAATGGCAAGAGGCCGTTAGTAGCATAATCTCGAACTACCAGTGAGAAAAAACCTTCAAATGGCAGAAAACCCATCTCTGGTTCAGTAATAAAATGATCAACTTCAACCCCGTTAGGATGGCTGTGAACTTGAGCAATCAACTGCAAACCTTGTTTTTGAAGTTCAGCCACAATACGCGCGTTTTCTACTGCCTCAACTCGAAAAGAAATTGGTGTGGCCGCCGCTCGCGGGGCAATCGCTTGAGTCACAAAAAGTCCCTGTTCGGTTTCTGTACCTACCCAATAAACTATTCCTTTTCTCATCTGCTTTTGCCCCGAAAAACTCAAAAGTAATTTTTGGGTTTCTTCGATTACTTCCTGAGGTACATAAACCACCGGCAGTTTCAAGTCAGACAAGGAGGCAATCCTTTTTCCCAAAGTAAAACTAACTTTAGCTTTATTCATCTGAAGCTATTTTAACCAAAAAGAAGCAAAAAGTACAATCAAACTATATTAGTGCTCGCACCTGGACTCGAACCAGGGACCTTTCGAATGTGAATCGAACGCTCTAACCAACTGAGCTATGCGAGCATTTAATTGTTATTTTATCATTTTAAAGTTTTAATTACCAATTCAATCTTCTGCTTGTCAGAGGAAACAATTTGGAGTATAAATTAAGTTATTATGGTGAATTTAATGAAAAAAATTGGTCAGTTTATTTTAGACACTGTTCAGGCAATTGTTTTGGCCTTGTCTATTTTTATCATCATTTATCTTTTCCTTTTTCAGCCTCATCAAGTTAAAGGCGACTCTATGTACCCTAATTTTATTAACGGCGAATTTCTGTTAACTAACAAAATCTCATACCGCTTTGGTGAACCTCAGCGAGGCGATGTGATAATTTTTAAGGCCCCGCCAAGCGAGCCTTGTGCAGAAATTGAGTGCGAATATATTAAAAGAATTATTGCTGTACCTGGCGATCGGGTCAAAGTTGCTGGCGGCAAAGTTTACATTAATGGTCAAGTGCTTGATGAATCCACCTATCTTTCTAAAAGTACTTTCACCAGCGGTGGATCTTATTTAGTTGAGGGGGTAGAAAAAACTATTCCTGAAGGCTTTTATTTGCCTCTGGGAGACAATCGCCCCCGTTCTCGCGATGGACGTGAATTTGGTCCTATTCCACGTTCTTCAATTGTTGGTAAAGCCTGGTTGCGCTACTGGCCTATCAGCCAAATGGGGCTGGTTAAACACGAATACTATAAACTATAAATAGGTATCAGATAAGAGATTTTAGGTGTTAGCTTTGGTTTTAGATTTTATTTGCAAAGCCCGTGGTAAATCTTCTGCAATCTTTCTTCTGTTTCTTCGAGGTTGCCTTGAAGAGAAATGATAATCTTTGTTTCCACTCGAGAACGGAAAAGTTTAACCCGAGTTTTATTTGTTTGATCTAAAACGCTCAACGCCGCTTCAATTTCATCACGCATTCGATCAATACTCTCATCCACAATTTTAGTTGCTTTGTATTTTGGTAAAATTCCTTGCTGGTTCTTCATCCGACGCGCTAAATCCTCCGCTCTCCTCACTGAACCCGATTCACGCAAAATAATTTTATAAGCCTCAATCATGAGCTTGGGGTCGCCAATTGCCGCTAAAGCACGCGCGTGTCCCTCAGTAATTAAACCTGTTAAAATGCCATCTTTAATCGCGTCCGGCAAAGTTAAAAGCCTTAAGGCGTTTGAAACATAAGACTGGCTTTTACCTACTCGCCGGGCAATTTCTGAAGTTGAAAGATTAAATTCATCAATCAATCGCTGAAAAGCTCGCGCTCGCTCTAGGGGATTCAGATCAACACGTTGAACATTTTCTACAATTGCCATTTCAAGCATTCCACGAGGAGTCGTTTCGCGAATAATTACGGGAACAGTTTTTAGCCCAACAATACGGGCAGAGCGCCATCTTCTTTCTCCGGCAATAATCTGATACCCGGCTGGAGTTTTGGCCACCACAATTGGCTCAAGAATACCGTGTTCGCGAATGGAATCAACTAAATCAACTAAACTTTCAGGAGTAATAACACCACGGGGCTGAAGAGGATTAGACTGCAACTGATCAATATCCATCTGGACAACTTTTTCAGCGCCGTCTTCATTCATACTAGACAACCTCCACCAATTTCTTACCGTTAAGAGTTCTAAAATTAACAACCCCAGCCTTTAAGGCAAAAATGGTAAAGTCCCGTCCCATTTTAGTTCCTGTTGAAGGATGAAAAGTGCTCCCCCGCTGGCGAACAATAATTTCTCCAGCTTGGACTTTTTCACCGCCAAAGGCTTTAATTCCTAGCCTTTTCCCTTTCCGAGGAGTTCCTTGTCGAGCACGACCGCCCGCTTTTACATGTGCCATATGCTTTAATCTTTAATTTCAAATTTTAAACTTTTGAGCAAAAGCGTATTTCGTATTTATAATAACCAGATTTTTCACACAAGTCAAGAATTTATTTTAGAGAGTAATTTTCTCAATTTGCAGTTGAGTCAACTGCGGCCGAAAACCGGTTTTCCGCCGATAACCAGTCTTGGCTTTAAATTTAAAAATGTGAACTTTTTCTCCTTGATAATTTTTCTCAATTTTAGCGGTAACGCTGGCTCCTTTAACTAAAGGCTCGCCAATTATTAGTTTTTCTCCATTCTTAATCAATAAAACTTCTTCTAACTTTAAGGGTTTGCCTTCTTCGCCAGCTAGACGATTCACTTCAATTTTATCTCCTTCGCTAACCTTGTATTGAGAACCACTAATTTTTACCACTGCATACTTCATAGGAATTCATTTTAGCTTAAATGCTTGTTTTTTGCAAGAAGCGAGATACGCGTCTATTCTAATTCAACCATGCTGGCTTTCTCGATATCCAATATATATTTTGTTTTCATCGTTTCTGGACAAACATACTTGTGTCGTAATTCTGGAAACCCAGCTGAAATTTTTCCAGAAATAAACTGATAAAACAATGGAAATAGTTTTGAATATTCAGATGTATTGAGGAGAATCTCCTCAACGTCATATTTTGCGAATAATTTTAGATAGTCTTTTCTAAAATCAAACTCGTTTTGAAAACCAGTATCCATGGGTGTAATCGTTTTCACAACTCTCGCTTTCACCTCTTCAAGATAATCTTTCCCCTTGATAATTAGGAGTTCTCTAAAGATCATAATTCGCCTGAGGGCCTTGGGGTCGCTAGAAAAAACTTTTGACTCAAAAACCTCTGGAGTTATGATATTTATCGTAAAATAGTAAGATTCAGGGGCAGCTTTTATCAATATTGGTGCTGACATAAACTAAATCAATATCGGGGTTCACAGAATCAAGTTTGGAAATGGAAACCAAAAATCTATTTTTATTAAAAATTCTAATCTCTTTGTAACACTTAAGAGAGGTCTTGGGTCACAAATGAACTAAAAGCGAAAAAAGCCACAAGATTAGGATCTTTACTCAAACAAAATCCAGTATATTTTTTAAAACTCTCCAAAGCCTGATTCATCAACATTTCCGTACCACTAATTACTCTTAATTTTAAATTTAAAGCAAAGGTCAATAATTCCGTTTTTAAAGGAAAATAATTCATTTCCTGAACAATGCTTTCCGATTTGATAATCCTTTTAAGCATGCTAATTCCCAATGGAAAGCAGAACATTACCGGTGGAGTGTTCAGATAATATTTCCCCACTGGAGTGGTATTAATAATTACATCATATTTATGACTTAATAATTCGTGGTAAGTCTTTAGCTTAACCAGCACTTTCAGCTAGTTTAATCAGGGGATTCGCTATTTCTAAAGGGTCTGTATTGGTGGAAAGAATAGGGTTCTTTTTCTTATAGACAGTGTTTATGAATTGATACAAAGAAGAAGCCCTGTCCTTACCAACCAAATCAGCCAAGAATCCCTTTCAGGGAAGAGCAACATTAAAATCACTATTTTCTAAAAATTCCCAATAAAATTTACAAACCTCGATCACTAATTTTTTGTTCAAATGGCAAAAATCGGCAATTCTGCAGGCTAACTCAAATCGGGAAATTGGTTCAGACCCCACACAATGAAAAACCCCTCTAGAATCAAATTTCAAAATTTTTTCAATTACCTTACAAATTAAATTAACATGTGTTGGCGAAGAAATAACATCTGTTGGCAACCTCACTTCTTGATATCTTAGCCTGTGGAAAAAACCAGTTCTGATTCAGGTACCTTAGACGCAAGTTATCAGACTGATTAGGGTAAAGTTTGTACAACTCCTGATAGCTTAACTTAAAATCTTTAATAAATTTTTGTGAAACTACTGTTTGTAACATAGACTTATAGT
>Ga0123519_10001106_pt1 | contig 46777 bp, 43 predicted proteins | sample YelNatPaOPRAMG02_FD_87396 | JGI IMG/M metagenome (GOLD analysis project Ga0123519, IMG submission 87396) | Hot spring microbial communities from Yellowstone National Park - Yellowstone National Park OP-RAMG-02 (version 2) | ecosystem: Environmental > Aquatic > Thermal springs > Hot (42-90C) ...
ACCTGGACCAACGGCCGTAGGGGCCGGGGGCAAGATCGAAAAGAAGCCATACGGTACCACGGCAGATGGCATCGCTGTCGACGAGTATACGCTCACCAATGCAAATGGCATGGAAGTCAAGATCATCACCTATGGCGGCATCATCACCTCGATCAAGGTACCCGACCGCTTCGGCAATATGGCCGATGTTGCACTGGGGTTCGGCAATCTCAAAGATTATGAAACCAAAAACAGCCCATACTTCGGTTGCATCGTGGGCCGCTACGCCAACCGTATCGCCAAGGCCAAGTTTACGCTGGATGGTGTGGAATACAAGTTGGCTGCCAATAACGGGCCTAATGCGCTCCATGGCGGACTGAAGGGGTTCGACAAGCATGTTTGGAAGGCTAAGGAGGTCACCAGCGCGGATGGTGTCGGATTGGAGCTCACCTACCGGAGTCCAGATGGTGAGGAAGGGTATCCCGGAAACATGGACGTGAAAGTCGTGTACCTGCTGACCGACAAAAACGAGATTCGCATGGACTACACGGCGACCACGGACAAGCCGACGGTGGTCAATCTTACCAACCACACCTACTTCAATCTGAGCGGCGAGGGCAGCGGCACCATCTATGATCATATCCTGATGATCAACGCCGATAAGTACACTCCAGATGACGAGACACTCATCCCAACGGGCGAGTTGGCGCCTGTTGAGGGTACGCCCTTCGATTTCCGCGTGCCCAAGGCAATCGGCCCTGGCCAGCGCTCGAACCATCCGCAGATCGTCATTGGCCGCGGCTACGACCATAACTGGGTGCTGAACCGACCATCGCCAGACGATAAGTCAATGATGTTGGCTGCACGCCTCTACGATCCAGCTTCAGGTCGCGTGCTCGAGGTGTGGACCACCCAGCCGGGTATTCAGTTCTACGCCGGTAACTTCCTGGACGGTACGCTCTATGGTCCCTCTGGCCGTTCTTATCGCCAGAGTGACGGGCTTGCCTTGGAGACTCAGCACTTCCCCGATTCACCTAACAAGCCCGACTTCCCATCCACCGTGTTACGACCCGGCGAGACCTATCAAACCACCACTATCTTCAAGTTCGCTACGGATTGAGCTGGCACTTTTGCAAGAAGACACGGGGATGCACCGCGGTGCATCCCCGTGTCCCTTTTCCCATGGTCACAGTTGGATCCTTTACGTCTCCTTTCACCTTTCGGGCAAAAAGGATCAACAGCGGTCAACTGTTGTGGCTGACCGAGTTGTCTCTGCTTGATAACAGCTCGGACATCGCCACAATACCATCCCCACAGCACTTGCCGCTCCGGAAGCATCAATTGTCAGATCAAGTAAGCTGGCGTCGCGTCCTGGCACAAAGCTCTGGTGGAGCTCGTCAAATATGGCGTATAGAAACGCTCCCGTCAATGCCAACACTGCTGCCACACGCTTGTCTCGTAAGCTCTGCCTGGCGGCACGCCACCACAACCATGCCAAGACGGCGTATCCGACGAAGTGACCGGTATGCTTAAGAACCCAGTCCAACCAAGTGACAGCTATGCCGGGCAACTGCGGTTGTGCGGATAACCAAAAGATCAGCGCCATCCACAATATCGGTGGCAACCATAATCTGGTGTGCACCCATAAGACATAGGTTGTCCTCCGGCGAGGCGACATCTCCCCGTGCTTATGAGCAGTCGAACCTCTTTGCATTTCTCCCTCTGTTCATTCATTCTGGGGACTTCTCTTCGCCCAATCTTTCCCTCGCCATTTAAATTAAATAGGCACGTTCAACTTCTGCGGCCAGATGAGACCACTCAAAGCGTTCGCGAACACGCCGTGTCGCTGCTTCCCCGATACGTGCGCGCAGCGAGGCATCCTGCAACAGGCGCAATACAGCTTCTGCAAAAGCATGATCATCCTCTGGCTGCACCAATAATCCGTTCTGTCCATCCAGGATATACTCGCGATTCTGGCCCACTGCATCTGCCACGACAGGGACGCCAGCTGCCAACAATTCTACCAGCTTCACCGAACATTTCGAACGGTTGACAGGGGTATCATCGAAGGGAAACAGCGCTACATCTGCCGCAGTAAAACAATCCGCCAGCTGCTCATATGCCACCCAACCGGCGAATCTCACTTTCTCGATCAAGCCAGCTTCGCGAAGCAGATTAGCCAGCTCACCTTCTTGACCATGTAAGCCCTTTCCAACCACGAGGAGGCGCGCCATAGGCTGGCGCGCGACCACATGCCGAAAGATTCGCACAATGCGTTCCAGCCCAAACTCCAGAAAGCGGCTGTACAACAGCAACACTGGGGTGTTACCTGCTCTCTCTCGATAGACAGCAGCACGTCGAGCGGCACATTCGGCAAATGCACTCGGCCACACGCCATTGGGCACGTAAAAGATACGTTCATTCGGGACGCCGGTCCGGCCAACCAGACGCATCAGTTCCCGACTCGCCACCGTCACAGCGTCTGCGTGGCGTAATCCCCATACCTCTTGCCAAGCGAAAAAGCGCTTTTCGACAGGCGAATACGCTTCCAGATCGTTCCATGCCTGTTCCCAATCGTCTTCATCGACCACCAGGCGCAACTGCCGCTTCACCAAGCCAGCAAGCCGCAGCCACCACAGTACAAGGTGGGTTAAGCCAGCATACGCCTTTGGCTTAAAGAAATGGACAACGTCCACAGGCAGTGCTATGGCTTGTTGTACCAAATGGAGAGTCAACCAAATGTGAAAAACGCCCGGCACTCGAGGCGGAAGGTTCACATGAATGACCTGCACTCCATCCAGCGTCCACGCGCGTCCGGATTCATGGGGGCTATCCCACGGTGGAATGAGTAACCGCACTGCATGCCCACGTCCCGCCAATGCGCGGGCAAGGGGCAGGGCACGCGCTCGCATCGTGCCTTTACGGTAAAGGCCGAACGTGCCCACCATTGCCACGTTCATAAGACACTCTCTACCAGATCACCTCACCTGTCAGCGAATATAGAGATAATGGAATGCCTCACGATAAACCTGACGGCCATATTGATCGATGTCCAGAGCACGCTGACGTACACGCTCCAGGACCTCTGGATCACCTATTTGACTGGCATGCGCCTTGATGGCTTCAATTTTCAGATCGATCGTATCACTGATGTCCACCCATCGGTTCGGCTGTACGCTGCCGACCAGATAGATCTCATGCACTGCATGAGGTTCGAAGCCTTCTTCTAACAACTCTGGATGATACATTCGATTACGCGCAGCTGGAAAAACCGCCTCTAGCGCCACCACGCCTGCGATCCGATGATCCGGGTGATTGATGTAGCCGCTATCAAAATAGAAGGCTGCCGGATCTGGACACGCAATGATATCAGGTCGATAACGGCGAATCTCGCGCACCACCTGCCGGCGCAATTGCAGGCTGGGTTGCAACTCCCCATCTGGCTCATCAAGAAAGACAACCCCTTTGACACCAAGGATTTGCGCAGCTGCCCGTTGCTCTGCCCTGCGTAGATCTGCCAAACGTTCGGAGGTCATGGTGGGATCGCTGCTACCCTTATTGCCATTGGTCAGGATCAGATAATAGATCTCCACCCCTTCGCGTACCCAAAGCGCGATCGTACCCCCACAATAGAACTCCGGATCGTCCGGATGGGCTACAATGACCATGGCACGTTTCTGCTGCTTCACATCTTATCCCTCAAGTTCGCGACGCGCGGGTTAGGCAAAATAATGGGCGGCATCATCAACATCTGACACCGCCCTCTCTGGATATTCGATAGCCCCAGATGCTCTGAGGGCATTGGAAATGGTGAGCCAACTTAACGTGGACGACGTTGCTCCTCCAAATTGAAATCCCAGTAACCTGGCCCTTCGCGGAAGTACCGAGCATTCATTTCCGCATCCTCCTCATGACCAGGAGGAAGCTCTTCCAAGGGGAATATAGCTTGTGGTGGACAGACCGGAACACAGGCCCCGCAATCAATACAAGTGTCCGGATCGATGTAGAAATATTTGCCCCAAACCGGATCGTTCTTGTCTCCCGGCACAATACAGTCAACCGGGCAGACCTCGACACAATCCCCCTCACGGGTGCAAAGCGTGGAAATGACATGCGGCATGTGGATCCCTCCTTTCCCTTGTGCCAATTCTACTAAAAATACACTTCAGACAGACGTATACAATATGCCACAGGTGGCATCATCTTTATGATTATAGCATAATGTCCACCATACAACAAATAATTCGCAAGAGGGAGGTACATTTCAATTTGGGGGCGAACGTGAGGTAGATGGGGGGCATTCTAAATAAGGAAGATTGAGAAATGGTGCAGGAAGAAGCATTGTACGCGCATTGATGCAAGAGGCGAAGTCGGTGACGCAAGAAATGGTGCGGTGGTGTCGTTCGACACCGCAGCCGACGTTGACGGAGATGGAAGACAAAGTGCTGGCGTTACAGCAGCGCTTGGGGAAGTGGATGTTGCAGGTGGTGCTAGAGGCGCAGGCCGCGCGCCATCCGGCGCCGGGGCCGCTTTGCGCCAAGTGTAGGCAGGAGATGCGTTACAAAGGGGAGAAGGAGCGATGGCTGGGGAGCCGCGTGGGCGGTGTGCAGCTGCGGCTGACCTTGTCAAATTGGCCGAACAAAGGTACAATTTTGTTGCTGCCCAACAAGGGTTGCAGCCGACATTGCTCCGCTATCGCTCACCAGCGCGGTTGAACCCCACCGTCAGGAGGAGAAAATGGCCCAGATTTCAGCCCAGGTCAGCCTCTATCCCCTGCGTCAGCCCTCCATTGGGTCGACGATTCGGGAAGCCGTGCGCATCCTGCGAGAACACGGCCTGAAGGTAGAGATGGGCCCGATGAGCACGCTGGTCTGGGGGGAGGAAGAAGCCGCCTTTGCCGCACTCCAGCAGGCCTTCCATCGGGCCACGAAGGGGGGAGATGTGGTGATGGTGGTGACCTTCTCCAACGCCTGTCCCCGACCGGAGGGCGGGTAGGATGGCAACCGGCGTCTTCGGGGAGGAGATCGCCGCCCACTACGAAGCGTGGTACGAAACCCCTCAGGGGCAGCAGGCCGACCAACAGGAGAAAAGCCTGCTCCGGCGGCTGATGGAGGTCTTCCCGGGAGTGCGCACTGTCCTGGAAATCGGCTGCGGGACGGGCCACTTCACCCGCTGGCCACGGATCGCTGGAGCCCCCTGGGGATGGCGCGGCAGATAAAAGGCCTGTTCCGCCCATCGGTCTGCAGCGCGGCCCGTTTCTACGAAGAGAGTGCGCCTGAAGATCTGCTCCATCACGATGGTGATGATGATCCCGAATAGGTAAAGGCCGAAGACGAACCAGCCCGCTCGCTCGGCGAAGAAGGCGGCGCCGAAGACGGTGTAAACCGGAAGCCTTGCCCCGCAGCTCATCATGGAAAGCAATTGTGCCGTCAGGAGCCCATCCTTCTCCTCCCGCAGCGTCCGGGTGGCGTAAGTGGCCGGAACAGTGCAGCCAAAGCCGATGAGCATGGGTAGGGAAGGACCTGCCATGCAGCCCCAAAGCGTGCATCAGCCTGTCCATCACGAAGGCGGCGCGATCCATGTAGCCGGGGTTCTCCAGCAGCGCCAGGAAGAGATAGAGGAAGAGAAGCACCGGCACGAAGACCAGCACCCCATCCACGCCGGCGATGATGCCATCTACGAAGAGCGACTCCACCCATGTGCCATCCAGGCCGATGAGATTGAGAATGGCCACTACCCAACGGGTGACAGGCCCGCTGATGACGCCATCAATCCAATCAGAGTAAGGGCCGGAGACCTCGGCCGTCATCTTGAAGACAAACCACATGACGACCAGGAAGATGGGGATGCCCAGCACGCGGTTGGTGACAACCCTGTCAGTCTTGTCCGAGGGCGTCAGCCGCTCCTCGGCCGGGCGGCGCACTACCTCCTTGATCAGGCCACTGATGAAACCATACCTGCGGTCGGCGATGACGGTGTCCACATCGTCGCCGTAGATACTGCGCAGATGGTCCACACTCTTACAGGCCTGATCAAGGATCGTTTTTCCATCCGCCACCGTCTCCAGTCGGGAGACGATCTCAGAGTCCCCTTCCAGAGGGTGTTGAAAAAGTCCGTCGAGAATTCGGGCAAGATGACGGATATGGTAGAATGGGGGACAAAAATCCTGCCGGAGGGATACGATGGGTGAGCAGCGCTTCAAGGAGACGGGAATGAGCTCATTCTGGGGGCGAGTATCTCTATGAGTGGGTGATGCCCCAAAACCACTTTCTGCACCGGTTAGATCGGGTGATCGATTGGTGTCGCTATGTGGGATGGCTGCGCTGCACCTTGCAGGCATATCTGACGGCGCTGGTGCGCAACCTCAAGCGGCTGGTGCGCTTGCTGACGGGTGTACCATTTCACGGGCGTGCTACCGCGGTTGCCTGACCCAGGGTGGAGTCTGCATGGAGGAGGAAAAAGGGGGATGGAAAGGACGCCAGGAGGTCAAAAGATGGGCAGATGACACCGGATGGGGTGGATCGTCCGGGCTGAATGAAGCCTGTGAACGTGCTGCCAAGGCGGCATCACACTTTTCAGCGCACTTTTTCAACACCCTCCCTCGGAATCTTGACATATTGTCTTTGCATGTGCTACGATGAACCCAAGGGTGGTTGGTCTCCTGCCACAAGGAGCGTGCTAAATGAGCGCATCGGATTCGGAAGCTCTATTGAAGCAAGCAATGGCTGCGGTGAACGCCGGCGATCTGACCAAGGGGCGTGCGTTACTTGAGCAGATCCTGGAGAAGGATCCCCAGAACGACTGGGCTTGGGTCTGGTTGAGCGGCTGTGTCGAGGATCCGCTTCAACGGCGTATCTGCCTACAGCAAGCACTCAAAGCGAACCCGAACAACCCAGCAGCTCTGGATGGAATGAAAGTGCTTGACGGTGAGCTGGTGCAGGTGTCAAGCACAACCCCATCCCTGCTGGAAAGCCGTCTGGCCGCAATCGGGATCGGCGAACCGGCGACAGCGAAGGCAACCGTCTCCGCTGCTGAAACGATGCAGGTTGAGACGCCAGAAGCCGTAACGTCCCCTGAAGAGATGCTTCAAGAGAACACAACAGCAGTTCCAGCCAAACCACGTGGTCGCAGGTGGTGGCTCTGGCTGATCTTGGGGGTGTTCCTGCTCACGATATTCGTGTGTGGCTTGGTGCTCTGGCAAGTGGTAGTGCCGTTGCTTGGGGCATTTCAGAGCATGTGACCGCATTGTGCCATGTGGCAGCAACCTAGCCCCCTATTCTCACCATGGGGCGAGAAGTGGGGAAGATGCCCTGCGCCAATTGGCTGCCACGGGGCTTACACTGTATGGCACAGGAGAAGAGATCGGCCAACGTACCCACTGGATCGCTTGAGCGGAGCCCATCACGTAAGCTCCATTCATCATCTCGCAGCAGGCACAAGCGAATACGTCCGTCTGCTGTCACGCGAATATGATTGCAGCGGTGACAATGCGCATGGCTCACCGGGCTGATGAACTCCAAACGGCCCTTCCCCTCGGCCAGCCGATAACAGGAGATGTCCGCATTATCTCCGCACGCTGGCTCTGCCACTAATGGACCGAGTGCACTCTCGATGCGTGCCAGCGTCTCTTGGCTAGCGACATAGTGCTCCATTGCGAACCCTGCCGGTTTGCCGAGCGGCATCAGCTCGATAAACCGGATTTGCCACGGATGCTGTAAAGCGAGCTGAGCCATCTCGACCACATCTAAGTCGTTATAACCGTGCACCACGACAACATTTATCTTGATGGGCGATAAGCCTGCCTGCTCAGCAGCGATGATGCCATCCCACACACGCCTCAAACAATCGCTCCCACTGAGTGCTTTCACATGAACGCTGTCCAAGCTGTCAAGATGAATGTTCACCCGGCGCAGGCCAGCTCTCTGCAGTGGCGCGGCCAGCTGCTCCAGACGTATTCCATTCGTAGTCATCACCAGCTCTTCGACACCAGGGATGTTACTCAAGCGGTGGACAATCTCAAGGATATCCGAGCGCAAGGTGGGCTCACCCCCCGTTAGGCGGATTTTGCGAATGCCTACACGCACAGCAGCACGTGCTACATTCTCGATCTCACTCACCGTGAGAAGGCGCATGCGCGGTTTCCGTTTGTCTTCCCCATCCGGCATACAATAGCGGCAACGCAAATTACAACGATCTGTAACCGAGAGGCGAAGATAGTTGATCACGCGCCCAAAGCGATCTTTCATGACATTGCTCCCGGAAGAGATCAAAGACATTTCTTTCTTGCTTGCCATTTCTGGAAATGTTACAATTGTCGAAGTGGGTGAATTTTATAAGTACACCCGATCAAAAAGGCCAGCTTTTACATCGCTATGTCAGTCTAACATATCGTTTGAGTTCTTGTCAACCGATTAGAGATGGTTGCCCGTTTGCCTTTCAGTCGATTTCTGAGGAGCGTAGGATGACCTCACCATCGGAGCAGCGATTGCAAAATCTCACTTCACCTGACGATTGGCGCAATTTGCTCGCCACGCCGGTCAATCTTGTGTACAACTGGGGACGCATGTATTCGCTCTGGCCGCTGGCGTTCGGGCTTGCTTGTTGTGCCATCGAGATGATGGCCACCTTCGCTGCCCGTTTCGACCTGGGACGCTTCGGTGCCGAACTGATGCGTCCATCTCCCCGTCAGGCTGACCTGTTGATTGTCTCCGGCACTGTCACCAAAAAGATGGTGCCTCAGATTGTGCGCTTGTACAACCAGATGCCGGAACCAAAGTATGTGATCGCTATGGGGGCATGCGCCTCCGCAGGCGGTCCATTCAAAGAGGGTTATCACGTCGTCTCCGGCATTGACAAATTTCTGCCAGTGGATGTGTATATACCTGGCTGCCCTCCCACACCGCAAGCCCTTCTGGAGGGCTTCTTGCGCCTGCAGGATAAGATCAAGCGGCAGTCGATCTTCGAAGTTCCGTGGTATCGTAAGCAAGAGCGTAGCGAAGCGATCCCAATCCCGCTTTATGGTCCTGACTTGGTTGATCCTCGTCGTATTCCGGCCATTAAGGAAGAGCTGGCAAGACAACACGCTGTTCATGGACAAGAAGCCCTCTCAGAAGAACAGGGCACTGCAGCACCACCCGATAAGGCGCTCAAGCTGCCTGTGTGGGACATCACACCATTGCCCCCCACCGAGGCGTTGGCAGAGCATCTCAATCAAGCTGTGGGTGATGGCTGTGTAATCCCAGAAAAGGATGTACTCGTCGTCCAGCCCACTCGTCTGGTGGAAGTGGCTACCTACCTCCGCGATACCCCAGATTTGAGCTACGACTTGCTCTCGAACGTGACCGGAGTGGACTATCTGGGCCGTGATCCTCGTTTCGAGGTGGTGTATCATCTGTACTCGACCAGCCGTGGAGGTGGACCCTTAGTACTCAAAGCACGTGTGCCAGAAGAAAACCCCGAGCTGCCATCTCTCGTCCCCGTATGGCCCAGTGCAAACTTTCAGGAACGCGAGGTTTGGGATCTCTTCGGGATTCGGTTTACTGGCCACCCCAACCTGAAGCGGATTCTGCTCTGGGAGGGTTTCCACGGTCATCCCTTGCGTAAGGACTGGCGGGAGCCTTACTACGAAGAGCCAGTGAAACCATTCAGCAGCCGTTGGCCAGCTGGACATTACCAGTCCTCAGAGACGCGCACCCCCTATAACGACAATGTGTCTTACCCATTGCAATATCCTTCTGGGGTGGACTGGGATCCAGAGCTGTGGAAGCCTCCGGAAGAGGAACTACCCGTGGTGGACTATCGAGAGCTGCCCAGCCTTCATATCTCAACCGACAAGATTGTCGTGAATGTGGGGCCACAGCATCCTAGTACTCACGGGGTTTTCAGGATGGTGCTCACACTGGATGGCGAGACGGTTTTGCATGTCGAACCCGTGGTAGGCTACTTGCATCGCAATCATGAGAAGATCGGTGAACGCAACAGCTGGCTGATGAACATGCCGTACACTGATCGCTTGGACTACCTCAACGCGATGGGGAATAACCTGGGATATGCCATCGCAGTCGAGCGTCTGATGGGCATTGAGGTGCCCGAGCGTGCCGAATACTTGAGGGTCATCATGGCCGAGCTGAACCGTGTATTCAGCCATATGTCCTTTGCTGGCTTCCTCACCAACGAACTGGGATCTGCGTTCACGCCCTTCTTGTATGCATTCAAAGAACGCGAGCTGATCCTGGACTTGTTCGAGGAGGCCAGTGGCTCGCGCATGATGTGTAATTACATGCGTTTTGGCGGTGTGGCAAACGATGTCAGCGAGGATTGGCTGGAACGCGCCCGTTATCTGGCGCGTGAACGACTGCCGCGCAAACTTGATGAGTTTGAGCAGCTGCTCAATGAAAACGAGATACTCGTTTCTCGCCTCAAGGGTGTGAGCATTCTGACGTCTGAAAAGGCGGTCGCTTATGGCATCACGGGGCCCATTTTGCGTTCGACCGGTTTGCCCTACGACATCCGGCGCGTTGAGCCTTACTCGATCTACGACCGTTTTGACTTCAAAGTTCCTCTGCTGTACAACGGCGACCTATATGATCGGTATCTGATCCGCATTCTGGAAGCGCGTGAAGCGGTGAAGATCCTCAACCAAGCATTGGATCAGATCCCTAAGGGTCCGATTCAGGCAGGGAAAAAGGCTTGGCAGACACGCGTGCCGGCGGGTGAGGTTTACGCCCGCATTGAACATCCCAAAGGTGAGTTGGGATACTATTTGGTCAGCAATGGCACTGGCAATCCGTGGCGGTATCGTGTCCGATCGCCTTCTTTCATTAATCTCACCGCTCTGAGTGAGATGTGCCGCGGGCTCAAGGTTGCCGATGTGATTGTGGCCTTTGGCGCGCTCGATATTGTGCTAGGGGAGGTAGACCGCTGATGTTTGGGATTGGCATTGCAAAAGGTCTGGCAGTAACGTTCAAACACTTCATCGAGACTTACTTGGATGACCTTAAATATTTTCCCCGTCGCTACAGCGAAGCAGCTCTGGAATCGCGGCAGAGCGTGCGCGGACGCGGCCTATTCACCATACAATATCCCGAACAGGAGCATCCTGTTCCGGAGGCATTTCGTTTTCTGCCGTTTCTCGTCTATGACATCCAGGTGAAGGGAGAGACAACGCAGCGTGTCATCCGGTGCACTGCTTGTGGGATATGTGCCAGGGTATGCCCTCCCCAATGCATATGGATTGTGCGCGCCCAAGACGAGAAAGGCAAGCCCGTCACAGCTCCGGCCGAGTTCCGCATCGATATCGATGTGTGTATGAACTGCGGTTTTTGCGCTGAGTTCTGTCCGTTCGACTCCATTGTGATGGACCACGAGTACAAGCTGGCCGATTACGAACGTCAGGTTGGCCACATTTACGACTTGCGGAGGCTGCTGCGCCCTGCTGGATACTATGCGCGCATTCGACCTACTCAGTATGCCACTCGTCAGGCAACCAAACGGGAAGGTGTAGTAAAAGAGGGATAATGTTCAAGAATGTCGTTTTGAGCATCCTAGGTGATCCAAGTCAAAAAGCGATCAAGCGTCTGATCCCGCTGGTGGATGAGGTGAACGCGCTTGAGCCGGAAATACGCCGCAAAAGCAATGAAGAACTGCGGGATATGATGGCACGCTTCCGCGCGGACATCGCCGAGCGCACGCGGGCGCTGCGTGAAGAGCTGCAACAACGCATTGTTGAGCGCGATGTCGCTATCGGCGACCAGCGTCGCCAGCTTGAGGTGGAGGTGCAGCGATTACGACGTGAGCTTTCCAAACTGGAGGAGGAACTCCTGCAAGCTATCATGCCCCAGGTCTTTGCCGCCGTGCGTGAGGCCAGCGTGCGTACAACGGGCTTGCGCCATTATGACGTCCAGATCATCGGCGGAGCAGTTCTCCACCATGGTAACGTGGTTGAGATGCGCACAGGGGAAGGCAAAACTCTGGTTGCTACGTTGTCAGTTGCCCTTAATGCACTGACTGGACACGGTGTGCACGTGGTCACTGTCAACGACTATCTGGCCAAGCGCGATGTACAGTGGATGGGCCCCATCTACCATTTGCTGGGATTGACAGTAGGGGTCATCCAGTCTGCTGGCGGGGGACACCCTGATGAGGCTTCGTTTGAGTTTGATCCCGACTATCAAGCAGTGGATGATCGCTATCTATACTTGCGACCTATTACACGCCGGGGTGCCTATCACTGTGACATCACATATGGTACGAACAACGAGTTCGGCTTCGACTATCTCCGCGACAACATGGTGTTCGACATGAGCCAGATGTGCCAGCGCGAGCTACACTATGCCATTGTCGATGAGGTGGATAACATCCTCATTGACGAGGCGCGCACGCCCCTAATCATCTCTGGACCATCAGAGGAAAGCAGCAACCTCTACAATGAATTCGCCACGATCGTACGGCAGCTGAAACCAAGCAGTCTGGCCAGTGCGGAAGCGAAGCAGCCGGATGGAGACTATGTCGTAGATGAAAAAGCACGTGTGGTCACCCTGACCGAAGCGGGTGTGGAGAAGGTCGAACGTCTCCTGGGCATCGAAAATCTCTATGGACCGGAACACTGGCAGAAGATTCCTTACCTGGACAATGCACTGCGCGCCCATGCACTATATCAGCGCGACCGAGATTACATTGTTCGCGATGGCGAAGTGATTATTGTGGATGAGTTCACTGGGCGCCTCATGATCGGCCGACGCTACAGCGAGGGTTTGCATCAAGCTATAGAAGCCAAGGAAGGGGTCCCGGTACAACGTGAAAGCTTGACATTAGCCACGATCACCTTCCAAAACTATTTCCGTATGTACTATAAGCTGGCAGGTATGACCGGCACAGCGGCAACCGAGAAGGAAGAGTTTGGTAAAATCTACAACCTCGATGTCGTAGTATTGCCCACGAACATCGAATATCGCGCGATGCGCGGTGAGCTCCATACTATCGCTCGTCGCGAAAACGGGGTTGAGATCGTCACCTACGAAAACCCCCAAACGAATGAACGGTATTGGAAACGGATCGATTACCCTGATCAAGTTTACAAGAACCAAGAAGCTAAGTTCAGGGCAGTCATCAATGAGATTGCCGAAAACTATCAGAAGGGCCGTCCAGTGCTGGTAGGCACCGTGGCAATTGAGACATCAGAATACTTATCCAATTTGCTTAAGCGGCGTGGCATTCCGCATCATGTGCTCAACGCAAAGCACCACGAACGAGAGGCACTTATCATCAGCCAGGCGGGTGTACCTGGGGCAGTCACCATCGCCACCAATATGGCCGGTCGTGGTGTTGACATCCTGTTAGGCGGTAATCCAGAGGGGATGGCACGTGAACAGCTGCGTAAAGAGGGTGTGGATCTGACCCAAATCCGTAGCAAGGAGTGGAATGAAGCCGCTGAGATGTTGCGCCGCGGCCAAGACCCGACGACGCGGTACCCTACACGCTGGGCAGAGGTCCTAGCGGAGAAATTTGCTTTATGTGAACAGAACCGTGCCAAGGTGTTGCAGTTGGGCGGACTGCACGTGATCGGCACGGAGCGCCATGAAGCGAGACGCATTGATAACCAGCTGCGTGGACGCGCAGGACGCCAGGGCGACCCAGGTTCGAGCCGTTTCTACCTGTCGCTGCAGGATGACCTGATGCGGCGCTTCGGTGGGCAAACAGTCGCTAACCTGATGAACACGCTGGGCGTTGACGACAATATGCCCATTGAGGCAGGTCTAGTGAGCAAGTCCATTGAGAGCGCGCAGGTGCGCGTTGAAGGCTATAACTTCGACATCCGCAAGCATTTGCTCGAGTACGACGATGTCGTTAACCAGCAGCGTGAGGTTATCTACAGCCAACGTCGCCGCATCCTCTCAAGCGCGAATTTGCGCGAGATCATCTTAGAAATGGTATTCGACACGATCCGCGATGCTGTGGCAGTGGCTACCGCATCGGAAGATCCCAATGAATGGGACCTGACCTCTCTGCATGGTGCTATGCGGGCTATCATGCCATTGCCTGCCACAATGACTGCCACTCGTTGGCAAAAGATGAGTCCACAACAGATCGAGGAAGAGCTTATCGAGCTGGCAGAGAAACTTTACAACGAGAAGACCAAGGCACTTGGGCCTGAACTGATGCATCAGCTGGAACGGGCGGTGATGCTGCGTGTGGTGGATAATCTGTGGGTGCGACATCTGACCGATCTGGACATTCTACGTGAGGGCATCGGGTTACGCGCCTTTGGCCAACAGGATCCTCTGGTAGCTTTCAAGCGTGAAGCGTATGAGATGTACACACGCCTCCTGGAGTCCATCAAGCATGACATCGTGCATGCCATCTACCACGCACAACTGATCGCTATGCCACAGCCTCGTCCCATGCAAGCAGTCCATCCTGGAAGCACGCCCGAGCGACCGACACGGCCTGTGCAGACCCGACGTGAAATTGGTCGCAACGATCCGTGCTGGTGTGGCAGCGGCAAGAAGTATAAGTACTGTCACTTGGCTCAAGACATGGCAGGAGGTACACCACCACCCATCTCCCAGCGTCAGAGCGACTCAGCGGTTGCTTTGTCCCACCCGAAAGCAGCTGTTGCCACTAGGCATCATCGCCGCAGATAACAATGATAGGAATGCATCCCTTTGCGAAAGATTTTCATTCTTCCAAAGCTTCCTGCAATTGTTCGACGCGAAGCGAATTGGCCCAATGATAACCGACCTTGTCCATCCACTGCGGACTAAGCTCTCAGCTCTGCCTAAAGTGGAGCTCCACCGTCACTTGGAAGGGAGCTTGCGATTAGAGACGCTGGTCGAGATTGCACGCACTCATCACCTGGATCTGCCCAGCTACGATCTTGAGACATTGCGACCATACGTGCAGGTAATGAAAGGCGATTCGCCAGATTTTGCCGCCTATCTCGAGAAGTTTAAGCTGCTGCGTCGTTTCTACGTTTCTCCGGACTTGATTGCGCGCATCGTCTCAGAGTGCGTTGCAGACGCGGCATCGGACAATATCAAGTATTTGGAACTACGGTTCAATCCAGTGGCGCTTTCTAAACTGCGTGGATTCACGCTGGAACAAGTGGTGCTCTGGGTTGCAGAAGCCGCCGAACGGGCGCAATGTGATCACGACATCAAGGTGAAGCTTATCATCCAGATCGGTCGGGATGAGAGCATACCTATGGCGCGCCGCATTGCGGAAATCGCCGTAGCGGCACGGCACAAAGGCGTGGTAGGACTTGACCTAGCGGGAGATGAGTTAACCTATCCAGCAACGCCGTTTATCGAGGTTTTCCGATGGGCAAAGTCACAAGGGCTTCATATTACTATCCACGCCGGTGAGGTGGGCCCGGCAGCCAATATTCGTGAAGCGGTCGAGCAGATAGGAGCAGAGCGCATCGGTCACGGCATCCGCGCTGCTGAAGATCCGGCATTGGTACTACTATTAGCAGAACGAGGGGTTACGCTTGAGATGTGTCCAACCAGCAACCTGCACACGGGTGCCATTGCCACGCTCTCTGAGCACCCACTGCGCTACTACCTGGAACAAGATGTGCGCGTTACCATTAATACGGACGACCCTGGGATCTCCAACACCTCTCTGACGGATGAATACTTGCTGGCTATTCAATACATGGAAATCGACTTTCAGGCGATCCGTCAGACAATCCTCCATGCCGCTGTTGCATCTTTTCTGCCCGAGAGTGAGCGGCACGAGCTGGTCACCTGGTTCCAAGGGGCTCTTGCTCCTCTATAGGGTTTGGGATCAATGCTCTAATTGTGAACTCTTTATATTATGTCAAGCTTCTGCTCTTGAGTTACCACTCTGCGATGGCTGCCTCGATAATCTTTCTCAGCTCGGGATCAGGGACCTCTTCGGGACATTCATAGAACTTTGTGCCCACACGAATGCGGACACTCCCATCTGGATGTTCCACAAACTGAGCATCCAAATGGGCAAACGGCGACGCCTCAAGTTTGCGCTGGAAGATGCGATCAATCTCTTCCGCCAAGCTGAAAGTGGAGGTACCGTGTGCTCTCATAGTGCTGACACGCCTTTCACCTGCAGAAACCCGTTGTGCCCACACACCTTGAGAGCGCGTCGAATCCCCCATCAAGCTCTGGAAGAATTGTTCCTGTTTATCCTGCACGGAGCGCTGTTGTGTTTCCCCAGGGGCAGTCAAAGCGCGCACCACAGACGCTGTTGGCTTGGCAGATAGTTTCGGTATCGGCACCGAACGGACGCCGTCATTGGCCATCAGCCTGCCATAGCTGAACTGGAGCAGGTAGCTGATACCCCCAAGGATGTGGAGCGCTACGTCCGGATCAACCACATCAGCCAGCCGGGCATAGCTGCGGCCCGCTACCTGAATCCAGAACTCGCCACGTTCTACATCCCCTAATAGCCGCATTATCTCGCCGGGTTCATTCCCGTCCGCCAAGGGCGGAAGGGGCTCTGGCACATGCACTGCGTCGCATGGCGGGAGCTCTAAGAATTTAACGCCATCATCCTCCGCTACTCTGCCCTCACTAAAGCGCAGCGTCCATGTGATCGCTTCCAGGATACGCTTGCCCAGTGCTTGATCGCGCACCTCACCCAAGCGAGTATAGCGCACCCCTGCTATCCTGATCGAAATGTCTCCACTCGACATGTCCTGCACAACACGGAGAATCTCTGGAGCACACTGCGCCGGACGTACTTGGCCCATCTTTGTGTCCTCGGCCTGCCAATCTGTGCGACCTGTGCTCATCAATCTCGTTGCCGCATCCGCAGTAGCTACCTCCTTCAAGTTATCGATCACCCCAGGCATTCCAGCATATTCATCTGGTTGTCTCGTGGGATAGCTGCGCTCACGTCGCATCCTCCTAGCGAGCATAACATACACGACGGTGACAATTATCATCATAAATGCACAGCTGATCACACCCAACAATAGCTGGAGCAGCTTCTCTGGTTCCATAGACCCGAGTTGTTCCATAAGTCCCCTCCTCTCGATCCTGCACGTGTCACGTCTGGCATTTGGGGCAGAAATATGACGAACGCTGTCCGATCTTTATCCGCTCGATGACGCTGCCACATACAGGACAGGGTTGGCCCCCACGGCTGTAAACACAGAAAGCATTCTGGAAACTGCCGCCGTAGTATATCCCATCCGCTAAAGTAGCCCCGTTGAGCTCGATGGAACGTACCAGAACACGACGGATGGCATGATACAAAGCGCGCTTTTCCCCCTCTGAGAGTGTTTCCGCACGGCGACGTGGATGGATGCGCGCCTGAAATAGGGCTTCATCGGCATAGATGTTGCCGATGCCAGCCAGGAAGCTCTGATCCATCAGTAAGGGCTTGATCATACCTCGCCGACCATTGATGCGCGCTAGAAACACCTCCGCAGTGAAATGCTCCTCAAGGGGCTCAGGGCCCAAATGTCCCAACACAAGGGCAATATCTGGAGTCAGATAAACTCGTCCGAACTTGCGCGGATCTCTAAGACGCATTTCGCGGCTATCATCCAGCGCAAATGCAACCCGAGTGTAGGGATCAGGTGGTGCATCGGCAGTGCATACATACACGCGGCCGCTCATTTTCAGATGTATAAGTAGCACAATCTCCCCAGATAACGGGAACACGATGTACTTGCCCCGCCGCTCCACTCGCTCGATGCATCGACCAGGGAGCTCTGTGAGCACATTCAAGAAAGAATGCTGCACCATAGGCCGCCATTCTACAGTCACCCGCGTGATGATCCGGCCTGGTAATGCTTCGCGTCGCAAATAACGCACGATGGTCTCGACTTCAGGCAGCTCGGGCAACTCACCCCTCTAGATGCAACGCTTCGCAATAAATCATATACCCTTTTTTCATTCTTGGATAGCAAAGGCACGCTCTCGGTCATCAAGCGCAAAGGTCTCCAGCAAGCTGGTACAGCGCGTGCACATGTGCTATAATAGATCAAGGCATAATGTGCACACAGTTCTGCTGGAAGTAGAAATGCTGAAATGCTGGTGGAACGGCTGCACGAGGTTTGGACAATGAAAGGGGAAAAACGACCGTGGAAAAGTTCGCCAAAGCTTTGTATATGGAATTGGTGGAAGCCAGGAATCTCGACCTGACGGAAGAGGATTTGCTGGCTGCGCTGCGCGAAGCAGATCAGCGTACTTCGCCCAGCCCGTTCGCCAGCCTAGAGGCAGCGCACAATCTGCTCGATCAGGTAGGTGTACCCAAGCTGTTCTCTGATGGCACCGAGGCACCCTTGGATGCCCGCTTGGTGGCATTCATTCGCCACGTGCAGGGACGGCTGGCAGCAGCGGGAGGAGGTTGCAGCGGCTGCGCACGCTAGAAACGCCGGACATGGATATAGCTACTAACAGGTTTGCAGCGAACGGTCGCTTGAAAGACGGAATATGACCTGTTAGGTATGCCAGCCAATCTTCCTCCAGAGTATTTTGAGGTTGAAAGACGTTACCGCGAGGCAGAATCGCCCCGCGAGAAGATTGCCTTGCTTGAGGAGCTGATCAGCACCGTTCCCAAGCACAAGGGCACCGATCATTTGCGTGCCGATCTGCGCCGCCAGCTCGCCAAGCTGAAGGCGGCTGCGCAAAGCAAGAAGAAGCCAGCCCGCCAAACCTCTGCCTTCCACATCACACGTGAGGGTGCAGGACAAGCTGTGCTCGTCGGTCCGGCCAATGTGGGCAAATCGGCACTTGTGGCTGCTCTGACCAACGCAGACCCTGAAGTGGCCGATTATCCTTACACCACTTGGGTGCCCACGCCCGGAATGATGCCATTCGAAAATATTCAGATCCAGCTGGTGGACACGCCTCCCCTCGATCTGGAGTTTAATGGGGGCGAGCTGTTTGACTTAATCCGGCGGGCCGATCTCATCTTGTTGGTGATCGACTTACAAGCTGACCCGCTCGGCCAGATAGAGGATGCCCTGGCCATCTTGCAGACTCATCGAATCGTCCCGCAGCGACGTGGCACACCACTGACTGTGCAGGAGGGACAGCCACCGGCCAGACCAATGGTTATAGTGGTGAATAAATGCGACGATGAACGCTTTGATGCAGATTATCAAGCACTATGTGAATTGTTAGGCGATGATCTTCCGATGTTGGCCGTTTCCGCAGCCACCGGACGCAATTTGGAGCAACTCAAACATGTAGTGTTTGGCCACTTAGGGGTGATCCGCGTGTACTCCAAGCCCCCTGGCAAGGAACCTGACCTGACGGCGCCGTTCGTGTTGAAGGAGGGCACCACGGTGGAAGAGCTGGCTGGAAAGGTGCACAAGGACTTTGTGGAAAAGCTAAAATCTGCGCGCATATGGGGAAGTGGTGTCTTCGATGGCCAGCCAGTGGGGCGTGACTACGTTCTACACGATGGGGACGTTGTCGAGTTGCGCCTCTGAGAGGATTTTTCCGACCAGGTTCCGTTTCCTCACATTAGCCGGCAAACATTACAGGAATACATACGCCGAAGAACGGATGATCAGGCTGCTCCTAGTAGATGCTTCAATTTGCGTCGATAACGGCGCGGGTCGGTGTACTTATTCCACAGCCGACGCACTGTGCGCTTCAGTTGATTGATCGGCTTGCGCCTCTGGCTCTCGACCAATGCCCACTGCATGAAGTGCCAGTCGTGTCCCTTGATCTTCAGCTCGGTAGGGTTGCGCCGATACGAGTCGTAGTCCTCAATTAACGAGAGATCATGCTCCATCGTATAATCATACAGGTCGGTGCCGGGGTGCGGTGTATAGAAAGCCGGGCTGTAATAGTCCGGGTCGATCTCTTTGAGCATAGAAACCGTCTCCAGCACCTCCTCCCGTGTCTCAGTGGGCATGCCGAGCATGTAATTTGCCCAGATAGTCAGGCCATACTTACGGCAGATCTTCGCCGCTTCTAAGTTGATGCGCCGAGTGGTACCCTTGCGCAGGAATTTCAGCACGCGATCTGAGCCCGACTCAAAACCGATGAACAACCCCTTCAGCCCATTCGCTGCCATCAGAGCCACCGTTTCTTCGTGACGTACCATCAGGTCAGCACGCGCTTGACAGAAATAAGGTTGCCAAAATCCCTCCATCCGGTATGCTTCCACAAACTCCTTGCACCACCGATGGTTCTCCAGAAGGCAGTCATCATGAAACATAAAGCTATTGAAATGATAACGCTCGCGCAGCTCTTTGAGCTCGCCGATGATATTGGGCACCGAACGCCGGCGCGTTCCTTTGCCAAACAGAAAATCCTCGGCTGGCTTACAAAAGCTACAATTGTACATACAGCCGCGACCAGCTATGATGGTGACAAAGGGTGGTGGTAACTCCTCCACAAATGGTACCTCAGGCGATTCCAGGTCATAGCCGAACTTGCGCCACTCATCAAGAAAGAGATCACGGTCGGCATAGGGTAACCGATCGAGATTGGGATGGATGCCGATTAGCAGACGGTCTTCCGGCGGCCGCTTTTCCGCGACGGCACGCAACAAGTTGGTGAACGTGATCTCCCCCTCTGCGACCACCACATAATCCACACGTGGGTTGTCGAGCACACTCCGCGGCTCAAACGAAGGGTGTGGGCCACCCACCACGGTCACCGTGTCCGGTTTCGCTTCTTTGATGATTTCTATCGCCTTCATCACCGGATTGAAGTCCACGCTCATCATGGTGAAGCCAACCACATCCGGGTTTCGTTCTAGAAATTCCTGGCGGAAATGTTCCCAACCGTTCAGAGCCCGTAGGTCGATTAAGTCAACAGCGAAACCATGGGCACGCGCATAAGCGGAAATACTCGCCAGGCCATGGCTGATCCACCCCGAGTCCATGCCTTGTTTCAAGCTGTTAAACCCTTTGCCCGCGATGCCAGCGTAAATAAGTGTCGTCCTCATTAACTTCACCTCACTGCACTACGGGGGGTGTAATAACTACCGGACGATCAAAAGCAGAGAGGGTCAAAAGCCAAGAGAGCGCTTCCTTGCCCTCGGGAGCTCGGTCGTCGATCTGCACCTGGTACAGGAGAAATGTCTGCATCCCTATCCATATGTCGATGATAGCCTTGCTTCCGTCATCCGAGCCGGTCACGTTGACACCTGGCACGTCACGTGCTTGCAGATGATAGGCGAGCTCACCCTGTACTTCGTCAAAACCGACCATATGCCATTCCAATGTTGCCAGCAAAGCAGGCAATCCCTGCTCGGGACTGAACAATATGGAAGGCGAGAAAGAATTACTTACCTCTTTGGGGAGCTTTTCCCATTTGCCGACGAGAGGATTGTTAAGATACATTTGGCCTTCGTAGTACACCAGATCCAGGCGTGTTGACACACCCAAAATGGTCACCGCGACGCGGGCGTGTAGCTGGTTGGGTGGCACAATGTCGCCTTCGATCCCGGTCAAAAGCACGGGCACCGGCAGGTTCAACAGTGATCCTATATTAAGCTTGCCGCCACTGGGATGAACCGAGAAATGAAAAGCTTCCACCTTGACCATGCGTGCCGCAGCTTGTTCGACCACGTCCCTTGGGGTCAGTCGTGTCGCCAGGGTTGCCGCTGAGTTGCCCAGCTCGGTAGGCGTAAGCGTCAGCGTGGGGAAGGGCGTCGGCGTAACCATGCGTGCGGTTGGCAAGCTGAGGTTACATGCGATCACAGACGCCATCAACGCAAGAGCTGTAGCTATATGCCAGAAACTCCATCCGCCCAGCCAGATCCTGCCAACGAATACATCCCTGCAGAACTTGCCCATCTCAGCTACACAGACTCCATTGCCTTCCTCAAATCCTCCCTCTCCCGACGTGGGAAGAGAGTCCGATAGGCCAACCGAAATGTGCGCCGCCAGTTGATCCAGAAGTCCTTGCGCAATAGAGTGCGCAGAATGCGGTGAGGACGCAGATAGAAACGTCGATATGCTTCGCGCCATTTCCGCTCGACCAGCTCGGCGGTCAGAGCACCCATCTCGTAGCGCGCCCTGCCTTCGAAGAAGACATACTCATCCCAATCCTTCACCAACATGCGACCGTGTTCTTTGACGATTTCGTACACCTTCGTGCCCGGATAAGGGGTCATCATGGAGAAATTGGCGATCAGGGGATCGAGCTCACAGGCAAAGCGGATGGTGCGCTCCATCGTCTCTTCCGTTTCGCCGGGTAAGCCAATGATGAAAAAACCTATCGTCTCCAGACCGACTTCTTTGGCATTCCTAAATGCCTGCCGGATTGTATCCATGTCGATGCGCTTGTTGATCGAACGCAAGATTTCCGGATCACCTGACTCGACCCCAAAGGCGGTGCGCTTCAAGCCCGCTTGTTTCATACGCGCCAACAGCTCCTTTGAAGCAAGATCGGCGCGGATACCGTTGACGAAAATCCACGGCACATGGTTCAGATGGTGTTCGATGAGCAGGTCAGCAAGACGCATCAGCCGATCTACGCGAATGTTAGCGCTGTCATCGAGCACACCGATCTCCTGTGCACCCAGGTCTTCAACTAGATGACGCCACTCCAGCAGGATGTTTTCCGGGGTCCGTGCGCGCCATTTCTGCGGCATGATGCTCTGCGAACAATACGTGCAACGATAGGGACAGCCACGCGAGGTGAGAATGCTGAAACTTCGGGCGCCATCAACCGCATCGATCGCTGGCTGCAGATTGGTGTAGCGTTCCATCTTGAAGTAGTGGTATGCCGGCCACGGGAGGCTGTCCAAGTCGGCAATGGGCAGTCTCGCGGGATTGTGACACATGTTGCCATCCGCAGATTGATAGGTGATACCCTGCACCTGATCCAGAATGTGTGCCCGCGGATCGAGCAGCTGGTTGACGGTGAGACGAGGCGCCGTCTGGCGTGCACCCTCTATGACCGTGCTTAGGTCCAACCATGTCTCCTCGCCCTCGCCACGCACCACGATATCGACTTCAGGGCGACTGGCACTCTCCTCAGGTAACACGGATGGATGCGGACCACCCAGCACGACCGGCACATCCAGCACACTCTTGATCGCTTGCGCTGTGCGCCAAGCTTGCTTGACCTGCGGGGTATTAGCTGTGATGCCCACCAGATGTGGTTCGAAGCGGTGCACTGCATCGATGACGCTCTCATCTTCCACATCGGCATCGAAGACCATCACCTCGTCGCCACGCTGCTCTGAGACTGCAGCTAAGTAGGCCAACCCCAGATGAGGCGTCGTGCGCGTGTCAATGGGAAGACGGAATCTAGGATTGACCAACAAAACTCGCATACTAGCATCTCTCCTACAAGGTGCCCAGAGATGAACTTCAGTAGTCGGGTCTGGCAATGACGATGACACGGTGCGTGTTTATATAATGAGGCCACAAGTTACCGATGTCAGCCGCAAACCAGGGAAGGTGCCGATCTACCGTGCATTCTTCTGGCACAGCTGAAGACTTATACCATCCGGCGGTACAATCCGCCACTTCCCACACCCTCGCCACCTTACCATCTTGCGTAATGTACTTCCAACCCACCGGCACCACCAGTGCTTCCAGCTTGACACTGGGCGCCGCGATGCGGGCCGGTGAACCGTCCTCCGCCATTACAATTGTCGGAGATAACATCGACATTGTGGGTTGGACGGCAGAAGCTGGCACAAAGGCCAAGAAGGTTGAGGCCAGCAGCGGGGGCAAGAGATCACACGATGGGGACACAACGTCCTCGTCGACACTTTTCGCGCTCACCCACGGATGAGTTGCCGACAATATCAAGGCATCAGCGGCAGCTGAAGCGCTGCCAACCGCTGCCAGCACCATCCCAACCCAAACGCAATACATGTGGTCCCCGGCCAGCGCAGACCGATCATACTGTTCTTTTTCTTCTATGCCCCTGTCGAATTTATCATTTCTATTGACCAACATACTCTATTTTACCCGATCACCTGAAAAGCCGTCAAAAGTATAGCAATTGCCGCTGGCATGGAAAATTACAAATTATTTACTCAGAAAGCTATCCAGGTTGAGAAGAGCATACAACACAGATGCAGCGGGGATGATCCCGGCACAGATCGCACCTAGATAGTCCGACTGGGGCGCCAGAAGTCCCACCAATGGTGCGATCAGCGTGAGTAACAGGCCAAACACCAAGCTTCCGTATAGGCCGCCGATATGCCTCCCAAACACCAGCAGGGACAGCGCCAAGCTAATCACGCTACAGGCAAACAGGAACACAGCAGCCCCTAACCAAGCGAGATGGTGTACCGCAAGTGTGGACCAATCCACACTTGCGTCCAAGAGGACTTCCACGAAGCGGATTGCGCTCAGGACACTGCTTATCGCGAAAAAGAGCGCAGTACCTGTCCAAAACGCCACGAGCGGCCACAAGCGAAGTTGGCTTGTGGCCAAGTGGCTGCGCAGAAAAGGACGCAGAGCCAGAACAGGTTGGGTATCGTGATCAGATGGGGCTTGCATTGGCATGTATCATACCACTTGGCAGCAGGAACAAGGGAGATCCTTGTGCTCTCGCTAGCGATGTCAAGCCGCCCTGATCCGCACAACATATATCTGACATCTGAGCAAGCGACCACGCCCTCGAGGAAGACACTGTCCCTCGATATCCATGGAATGCATCAGACAAATTGCGGACTAAAAATGGGGTCATCACCACGGAGGGCCAGAGATAGTTAGACCAACCGACTTCCAATGAATCCACGCGCGCCGCGCGCGAATTCCATTCCCGTCATAGGGCGCCGCCCTGCCAACTGCACTTCCGACAACTGCACCACTCCGGCGCCGGTGACCACGCATATCCCTTCGGGTGTGGTCACCACAGTGCCTGGTGGATGAGCTGAGGGATCAGTCACCTCCGGCAAAGCTGGTATGGCCCGCACCTTGAGTATTTTGAGCGGGACACCATGCCACTCTGTGAAGGTGCCCGGCCACGGGTGAAACGCACGCACCTGGCGCTCGATGAACACCGCAGGCTGCTCCCAGCAGATGCGACCCTGTCCCTTTTTGAGCGGCGGCGCCCAGGTGACCTGTGTCTCATCCTGCGGGCGGGGGACTATGCACCCAGCTAACCAGTCGGGCAACGTTTGGCCCAACAAGGAAGCGCCCAGCTGGCTCAGCTTGCGCGTCAACGTCCCCTGGGTGTCATCTGGTGCGATGGGCAGTTCTGCTTGGCGGATGATCGGCCCGCTGTCCAGGCCGGCATCCATTTGCATCAAGGTAATCCCCGTGCGCTCGTCACCCGCCAGGATCGCCGCAGCAACCGGTGCAGCACCACGCCAGCGCGGCAACAATGAGGCATGCACGTTGATGCACCCGTGCGGTGGTAGCTCCAACACAGCCAGTGGAAGCAACATACCAAACGCGGCCACGACGATCACGTCCGCCTGCCAAGAGCGCAATTGCTCCACCACATCATCCTGACGTAATGAAGGGGGCGTGATCACCGGTAGATGATGTTGCACTGCCAGCACATGCACTGGTGAGGGTCGCGTTTGAAGACCACGCCCGCAGGGACGCTCCCTTTGAGTTACCACACCAACCACATGGCAAGTGTCTAACAACACCTGCAAGCTGGGCAAAGCAAAGTCGGGGGTTCCCATAAACACGACGCGCGGACGAGGCATCATACCTGCCCCCCATCCGAACGCGTGCCCCAATCAGAATGCTCGGAAGCGAGGGCAAGGTGACCAGTGCGCCAAGCAAGGCGTTCTACCGGCCACTCCCGACCAGTAGAGTGCACCAGCAGCGATTGAAGCACATCCGGCGCAGCAGTGACGAAGAAACGATACTCTGACGGACCATTTCCAAAGCGGACTCGGCTATCCTGTCCCTCAAGCGACCGCACGCAGCGTTCAACCTGAAGCGCCACAGCGTCTGCCGGATCGATCACTGTTACCTCAGGTGGCAGAATGCGCCGCATGACTGGTAGCAAGAAGGGATAATGCGTGCATCCCAACACCAGCTGATCCACGCCAGCATCTACCATCGGCTGCAGGTAGTCACGCAACAATTGCTCGGTCTCGGGCGCATCAATCTGGCCCCGCTCTACGCACTGCACCAAGCGATCGTCCGTCTGGATGTGCAAGGTCACACCATGCGCATAGCGCACCACTGTGGTGCGAAACAAAGCGCCTTTCACGGTGCCTTGCGTCGCCAGTACGCCGACGTGGCCGCTACGTGTCTGCTGCACTGCCGGTTTCACTGCAGGCTCCAGACCCACGAATGGCACCGAGAAATGGGCGCGCAGCCACCGCAATGCGGCTGCTGAAGCTGTGTTGCACGCCACCACGATTAACTCTGCACCCTGTGTCAGCAGAAATCGCGTGATCGCCGCAGAGAAGCGGCGCACTTCGCGGGGTGGCCGCGGGCCATACGGGCAGTGAGCATTGTCCGCCACATAGAGTGTTGCACAGTATGGCAAGCGACGCCGCACAGCTTGCCAAATGGACAATCCCCCTACGCCTGAGTCAAACAATCCAATGGTGATAGCTGCATTGGGGATGCTCATACGTTCGATTCGGCTTGACGTTTCTCTGTACCGCCGTATACACCGCGCAGATCCTCGCGCACTAAGGCAGCAATGCGCTGCATGACCAGATCGCTGAGCTCCTGGAGCTGCTCACTCCTATGCGATCCCTGCACCTGCGGCAGCATAAAAGGTTCTCCCACACGCACCACAATGTGCGGACGTCGGAAGCGTTTCCATTCTTCAGTCAACTTTTCCTGTCCAGAGATGCCCACTGGTATAATAGGCACGTTCGCTTTGGTGGCCAGATAGGCAATACCGGGCTTGGCACGTTGCATCACGCCAGTACGACTGCGGGTGCCCTCAGGAGCTATCCCTAACACCCCACCATTCCGCAACACGGCCAAGCAGCGTCGCAACGCTTCACGATCCACCTCACCACGGCGCACGTAGATGCCGCCATCTATCTTGACCAGCCAGCTGATCGGCCACGAGCTGGCCCATTTCTCCCCAATAAGCACGGTCACATGACGCAGCGGAAGTGCCAGCATGACCAACGGTGGGTCAACATAGTGTAGGTGATTGACCGCGACGATCAGCGGCCCCTTGGCCGGCAAGTTGGATGGGCGGTGGAACTCGCAGCGTGTCAGTAGCTTAGCGAGTACCCAGAAGATCACACGCAGCAGCTGATACAAAATGACGTTATACCAACGTGGCATACAAACCCTTCATCCTCTCCAGTATGTGCTACCAGATCGCTCAGGGTGGCAGCTGACCCTGAGCGCGAACCGAGTACGTCACCACCGGGCTGTCCACCATTATCAGTTCCACCTGGAAAGGTGTGACCGCTGCAGTGCGCAATAGCGTGATATCCAGCGGTACCTGGCGCACAGCAGCGACACGCCCCTGTTCATCATAGCCGGTGACCAACACGCGTACATGCACCGCGTCGCTCTCACCCACATTGCGCAGCTGGCCGCTTACCCGATAAGTTGTCGCGTTAAGCACCTCACCGCGCACATCACTGACAAGCAGGTCAAGATGATAACCCATCGCAGGTATATAGGGGATGCCGCTCAGCGCCAACGCTTGATACTGGGCAAATTGAGAAGGCAGGTCGGCGAAATGAATGGCAAAAGCGACCGCTTGGCGCGGTGGCACCACATCCAGCTGAAGATATCCTCTCTCAGCTGCTAATTGCTGGCCTTCTCCATCCAAAAGCGCCACTTGCACTAATACATTCGTCACCGGCATAGTGCCCGGGTTGTACACTTCGCCCAGTGCCCACAACCCTTCGGCTGGCGCGCGCTGGAAGTTCACCTTTTGCACCTCCAACGGAACGGGTGTGGGGGTGGGCGAAGGGAGCTCTTGAGTCTCACCCTGCGGTGCCGGAATGATTAACACTTGCCCCAACTGCAAACGACGCGGGTCAATGATGCCATTTATCTCCTGAATTGACTGCACCGAGACGCCGAACTGGGCGGCAATGGCCAACAAAGTATCGCCTGGTTGAACCGTGTACAGGGCGGGCGTGGGGGTCACTGTGGGTGTGAAGGTCGGCATAGGCGTGACAAGCACCGGCGTGAACGTGGCACGCCGCGTAAGCGTCAAGGTCGCTCTGACACTTGGCATAACGGCTGTGGGAGTGCCGGTAGGCGCTGGCGTGATGATCCGGCCACAACTAGCCGCCAATAGAGCTGAAATCATCATACACAGGCTCGATAGCTTCCTCATATACTATGCACATTATATACCGACCGTTCCGATATGAAAATCCTTGACATAGAACACATGTTCGTGTATAATGTAAAGTAGCGTAGCCTGTGAACACCAAAGCAAGAAACATAGAAAGGAGACAAAAGTGACACTTTCGGAACGTCAGAGGCGCATTATCGAGTATATTCAGGAGTTCACCCTGCGTAACGGATATCCACCCACCATCCGCCAGATCGGTGATGGAGTGGGCATTTCTTCCACTTCGGTGGTGAATTACAACTTGAACGTCCTGGAGCGAGTGGGTTACATCACACGGGATCGCACCGTATCGCGCGGTATTCGGCTGGTCTCTTCGGAGCAAAAGCTGATCGCATGGGATAAGCTCGTTGCGGTGCCCCTCTTGGGACGCATCGTCGCCGGCGAGCCTATCCCGGTGCCGGAGGGGAATGTTCCTGAAGATATAATTGATGTTCCGCGCAGCTTACTGCCCATCTCCTCCCTAGCCGCGGTGTACGCGCTGCGGGTGCGCGGTGATTCCATGATCGATGCCCTGATCAACAATAACGATATTGTCCTGATGCAACATCAGCAAACGGCCGAAAACGGGGACATGGTAGCCGCTTGGTTGATCAACGAACAAGCCACCACGCTCAAGCGTTTCTATCATGAGGGCGACCGCATCCGGCTACAGCCTGAGAACCGCCAAATGGAGCCGATCTATGTGCATCCATCCAACTTGCTGATCCAGGGGAAAGTGGTAGGCGTGATGCGCTGGGTAGGATGATTCCAAGGTCTCCATCCCATTATTCTGTAAGAGACGCGAAGAACGCCGAAAAGGATATGAGAGCTGTCCACTCCAGGGGTTTTTCCTGCTGCACGGTAGTCAGGTATTCTGCAAGATGTTCGTGCTGACCTCTGCTTGTGCGGGATGCCAGCCTCAAGTATAATTTTTTCAAACCTAAGCCCAGACGGGACACAATTGCCGAATACAGGCAACACTATGACCCAGAACAGCAGGACGCAGTGGAGCCCTTCTACCAAGCGCATAGTGGTGATCGCATGTGTGCTGATCGCGCTTCTCGTCCTATATCTGGGACGCTCCCTGATTCCGTTCATCGTGCTCGCGGGAATCCTCGCTTTCTTACTGGATCCCATTGTCACGTTCCTGTGCCAATTTGCCCGCTCCCCGCGCTGGGCGGCGGTGGTGTTCGCCTACATCATGCTGCTCGTCGTTCTCGCTTTGATTATCCTTGTGGGTACCCCAGCGCTCCTCGACGCCATTCGCCAGGCGAATATCGACTTGCCCAGACTGGTGATTCACATCGTTACCGAGCTGCGTCGGTGGCTGGAGAGCATCCGTTTCGTGCAGTTTATGGATTTCAGCGCCGATCTCTCACCCATCGTCGATCCCGCCTTGGAAGCACTGAACGGGGTGGTGCCGCAGCGTGTGATACCTTCCCCTGAGCGCATTCTGGAATCGCTCCCCTCAGCTGTAGAGATAGCGACCGGCTTCGCTTCCACCGTTGTGAGCACAGTGCTCTCTGCGATCCTGGCATTCATCTTCACCTTGATCTATTCGATTTACCTCAGCTTGGACATGCCGCGGATCAGCCAGTGGATACTCGAAGTGATTCCGCCCACCTACCATGAGGAAATGTCCCAATTGGGCAGGATGATCCGACAGGTGTGGATCGCCTATCTGCGTGGCCAGATACTCCTGTGTGGTATCATTGGGATGGCGGTCGGACTGGGCACCGCTGTGCTGGGACTGCGCGGTGCTGTGCTGCTTGGCATTCTGGCCGGTATCTTGGAGGTCTTGCCTACCATTGGCCCCGTTACGGCGGCTATTCCGGCGGTCATTATGGCACTGGTGCAAGGATCCACCGTGTTGCCGGTCTCAAACTTTTTCTTTGCCGTCCTGGTTGCTCTCTTCTACTGGGTCATCCAGCAGCTGGAGAACAACATTATCGTGCCGCGCGTTATCGGAAATGCTATCCGGGTACACCCCATCTTGGTCATGGCTGCCGTGGTGATTGGTGCCAGCGTGGCAGGGATCTTCGGGGCACTGACTGCATCACCCGTTCTGGCCACCGGACGTGTGCTGGCGCACTACGTCTACTGCAAGCTGCTGGATATACCCCCCTTCCCGCTCGAGCAGACGGTTGTCGCGCCTGCAGCAGAGCGCTCACCGTTCACTCGCCTGAGTAGAGCTTGGTTTGTGGACGCATATGTCAGGACGACGCACACCCTGATGCAGCTATATCGCACACTGTTCCCTGTTGTGCGCCAGATTGCGCTCCTGATGGCATATCTAGCTGCTTGGTTGTGGCCACGATTGGTGCGCATGACGATATGGAGCTGGTCTGCGCTCAGACGCACCCTACCACGCGTCTATGCAGCGGCCATGCATGCGGCCACGAATCTCTATCTCTCTGTGCGCCGTGTCATGAGCACCTGACATCGCCTTCCTCGTTCACAAGGCAGTGCGTTGCCAACGCATCATGATGGCTCTCATATTAACTCAAGGAGGTCATGTCACACCATGAAAATTCGCTTCGACAATCAGGTGGTGTTAGTCACCGGTGCCAGCACGGGCATCGGCGCTGCTGTGGCAAAAGCATTTGGCGCTTCGGACGCCCAGGTTATTGTTCATTATAACAGCAGTGCTGCGGCGGCGCGTTCTGTCGCCGATACCATTATATCGGCCAACGGGTCGGCAACGTTGATACAGGCGGATGTCACAAAGCCGGATGAGATCAAACGTTTAGTGGACGCTGTGTTGGAAAAGTTTGCGCGCATCGACGTGTTGGTCAACAATGCCGGCGGTTTGGTAGAGCGTAATCCGGTGGACGCCACACCCGATGAGATCTACGAACGTATCATGGATCTCAACGTGCGTTCCATCTTCCAAATGTGCAAGCTGGTGATCCCCGCCATGAAACGCCAGGGGCACGGTAACATCATCAATGTGACTTCTGTCGCGGCGCGCACTGGTGGCGGTGGCGGCTCGGTCGTCTACGCAGCCGCTAAAGGGGCGGTGGTATCTTTCACACGTGGCCTTGCGCGGGAGCTGGCACCCCATAAGATCCGCGTCAATGCCCTATCGCCCGGCCTGATTCTGACCCCGTTTCACGAGCGCTGGACACCCCCAGCTATGATGGAAACACTGATCAAGTCGGTGCCTATGGGTCGTGCCGGCACCGCCGAGGAATGTGTCGGTGCCGTGTTGTTCCTGGCCAGTGACCAGATGAGCAGCTATATCACCGGTCAGGTGATCGAAGTGAACGGTGGAATGTTGATGCGGTGAGCACCCCGTTGCATCAAGTTACCCTGCGTCTACACCCGGATGACGAGGTGGTCATCGCGCGGACAACCTTGGAAGGCGGCACCGTCCTGCTGCTGGACGGCGAGGATGAAGCTGTAAAGTCTCTTGTGGTGCGCCAGACGGTGCCGGCAGGACACAAGCTGGCCGTGCGGCACATCGCTCCGGGCGCCGCGTTGCATCGCTACGGTCAGGTTATCGGATTTGCCACGCGGGAAATCGTGCCCGGTGACCATGTGCATACCCATAATCTGGACCTGCTAGAATTTCCTCGCCTGATCGCCGAGGCTTTTCCTCAGCCCATACAACCGCTTCCCACGAAACGGAGGATCACCTTCATGGGATATCCGCGCCGTTGGGGCGGGGTGGGCACGCGCAACTACCTGGCCGTTATTCCCTCTGTGAATTGTGCTGCAGATGTAGCGGTTGCCATTGCGCGTGACTTTACCTCGGAACGCATAGCAGCGTGGGCACATGTGGATGGCGTGATCCCATTTGTCCACCAGTCCGGTTGCACGCTGCGCATTGGCAGCCCCAACTACCATCTTCTGCAGCGCATACTGGCCGGCATCATCCGTCACCCCAATATTGGTGGAGTGTTGCTGGTGGGATTGGGTTGCGAGTGCAACCAAATCGCTGCCCTATTGGAGAACCACCATCTGATGGAAGATCCCGACGCGCATGCGCGCATTCGCAGCGTGATCATCCAGGAAAGCGGTGGCAGTCGCAGTGCCACTCAGAAGGGCATCGCCTTGGTAGAAGAGCTATTGCCTTATGTGAACGCAGTGCGGCGTACCCCACAACCCTTGTCCGAGCTCAAGATCGCATTGCAGTGCGGTGGCAGCGACAGCTGGTCGGGCGTCACCGCTAACCCGTTGTTGGGCTTAGTGGCGGATGAGGTTGTGCGGCAGGGTGGCACAGTGGTGTTGTCGGAGACACCGGAGATCTACGGTGCCGAGCATCTGCTGGCAGGGCGGGCAATCAGCATGGCCGTGCGCGATCGATTGTTGGCAAAAGTGCGCTGGTGGGAGGAACACGCGCGCCAGTTCGAGATGGAGCTGGACAACAACCCGACGCCGGGGAACAAAGCGGGTGGTATCACCACTATTTATGAAAAGTCTCTAGGTGCGCTTGCCAAGGGAGGTAGCACGCCGCTGGTAGCCGTCTATGAGTATGCGGAGATGATCACGGCGCGCGGGCTAGTCTTCATGGACACCCCTGGCTATGATCCGGTGGCTATAACGGGTCAGGTTGCCGGAGGGTGCAACCTGGTGCTCTTCAGCACGGGACGCGGCTCAGGGCTGGGAAGCCGACCGGCACCAGTGATCAAAGTGTGTTCGAACTCGGCCACCTGTCGCGCCATGCCAGACGACATCGACTTCAATGCCGGCGTGGTGCTGGAAGGCACCGATATGGCGGCAGCAGCTCAAGATCTGCTAGCATTAATCGTCCGCATTGCCTCTGGACAGCTCTCCAAGAGCGAACAGCAAGGTTTTGGGGAAACCTCTTTTACCCCATGGAGCCTGGGAGGAACATTATAGCGTCCCGGTGGCAATCTTACATTGTGGGTAACGGTGTAGTGGAACAGCGCGGTGATGTCCTCCTGTTCCGTATTCACGACGCCAGCGCGCAGCGCTACAGCAATGCTCAAATTGATGACTATCGAGGGTTGCCACGTCGGCGCCTGCTCTGGCGCCCACCACTGCGATTGACGGTGCGAGCGCGCTTCTCCCATCCGGTTGGGGTGTTACATGGCACCGCCGGTTTTGGCTTTTGGAACGACCCCTTTATGATGACCGGAGCGCGTTGGCCGGCGTTGCCACGCGCCATCTGGTTCTTTTACGCCTCACCACCCTCGGATATGCAGCTGGCACTCAGTGTACCCGGTCACGGGTGGAAGGCGGCCACACTGGATGCAACGCGACCGAGTGCGTTGGCGCTCGCGCCACTAGCGCCTATCGCTGTGCTGGCAATGCGCAGCTATCCGCTATATCGAAAGCTGTGGCCGCCGATCCAATCTGCACTGGGGGTGCGCGAAGATGTGCTATCGGTGGACATTACCGATTGGCATGTCTATGTGTTGGAGTGGCAGCCCGAACGAGCGCATTTCTACACCGATGGGAAGCTCGTTCTGGGCAATGCGCCGTCTCCGCGCGGCCCCCTGGGCTTCGTGATGTGGATCGACAACCAGTACATGGTGGTCACCCCACAAGGTCGTCTAGGGTGGGGGCTGCTGGAGATCAGGGGCGAGCAATGGATGGAGATCGATCAGCTGGAAATCAGCGAGGGGACCGCATCTCAGACGTGACTGCATAATCTCTCGGTGTGTTTGAGAATCTGGGCAATCACAGCGTCTTCATACCATGGGAACATTGCCAAGGAGAATATCCTGTCCAATAGATTGAAAGTGCGATCTCCCCTTGTCCGATTTATGGGAGATACCATCCTTCGCAAGGCAGTTTGTAGCGGGGTATCTCACCCTCCTTTGTGTCACCTTCTCTTACGTATGCTATACTATACGATGATCCCTTTGGCTGCCTGTTGCATTGTGGGTTGATGCATTTGCTATGTTTGTACGTAGCCGCGTGATCCATGCCCTTGAGGCGAAGAGAGAACACTTCTCCCATTATCAGGGAGCTGTGCGCGAGCGTGCCGTCCGGTTCGAGGAGGCGCTTATGCAGATAGCGTCTATGACTCGAGCTGAGATCGAGGCACATCTGGCAGCAACCGGAGTGGCACGCCCGGGCGCTTTGCCCACGCACGAGCAGGATCAGATGCATGCGTTTGTAGTTCGATTTAACACCCAATGGAATAATCACGAAGAAGCACGCGTATGGGCTAAGCAGATCCTGCAAGGTCAGCCCACCTTCGCTGTGGATGGTTCTCAGATCCCGCACTCGCGCGACTTTTCGATCCCTGTAGCAGCCATCCAGATCGGTTGGTTTGAGAATCCCCATTCGCGCTCTCAGCCGTATCTCAAAGATCTTCTCTTTGAGGTGCTGACGCCGGACGAGCTGGCGACATACGAGGAAAATGTAGACACTTCCGATCCTGCGCTGGGTGGCGGTGCATTTCCCGACGTCCTGATCAACCTGCGCCGTTTTCAGGGCGAATGTCATCGTATGATCACCTATATGCAGGAACGTGCCACTTATGATCCCAGGCCCTTATGCTTCTTCGATGGTGCGTTGACCCTTTCCTTCGCACGCCAGTTAAGTCCTCAGCTGCAACAAGAGTATCTCAAGTCGGTTGTGGATATGTTGTGCACCTCGCAGGCGACCAGAGTGCCTCTTGTCGGCTATGTGGACACGAGCTACGCACACGATCTGGTCACGATGCTGTCACTTGTGTCGGGAATGCCCACACCTGTCCATCTCAGCGACGGAATGCTGCTGCAGCCTCACATGCGCTGGGGAGATCGCAGTCAGGTGTATTGGTGTGCGCGGGATGACGAGGTGCTGCCACTCTATGAGACACGGGTAGGTCGGATCGCCTTCGTGTATCTCAAAACAAGCGTGACAGCGCCGCCGGCACGCGTGGAGCTTCCCGGCTGGTTGCTCAAAGAGAGTTCAACCTTAGAGCGTATTTTCGACCTGATCCGAGCGGAGTGTATTGTGGGCAATGGCTATCCCTATGCTTTGGAGACAGCTGACGCTGTGGCGGTTATTTCCGCCGAAGATCGGCAGCGTTTCTACGCCATCTTCCAACAATTCACGGAGAAGGAGGGTCTGGCATTAAGGTACTCGCGTAAGGCACGCAGCAAGGCGATCCGCCGCTGACCTGTTGCACGGCTTCCTTCCCGCTGTCCAACGTGTGGTGAAGGGCGAACTAGGAGCACTGTCTATGCGAATTGGTAAGATTGTCAAATCCAATAGCCATGTAGATTACGTGTGCCAGATCAACAACCCTGGAGAGTTCAGCGCTCTTCCTCAGCCCCATGATTATGCCTTTGGCACCTTCGTGCGCCTTGAGCTGGGCGATGAATCGGGGTGTTTGGTCGGCCTCATCTATAGCACCATCCTGATGAACCCTGAGTTCGGCAGCTTGGGGCCACGTTTATCGCCGCCAAGCGACCTGGAGATTCTCTCTCCGGACTATCTGCGTGAGCAGGCCACGCTGGTGAGCATCCTGGCCATCGGCCAGGTGATGCGAAATGGTGAAGTCTATCAGGGGGTGCCCTTGCTCGCTGCAAGTGTGAATGCGGCGGTGGAGACTATGTCGCCAGATGAAATCCGCCGTTTCCACACACTGGGCGGCCGTTTGTCGCTGGCATATATGCCCAGGCTGTTGGCGGAGAAAGATGCAATTATACCCCATCTGTTGCTCAAAGTGGTGGAGCAGCTGGCTGTGTTGTTTCCCGATCAAAAGCGCCAGCTGGCCGTACTGCACGGCAATCTGGCCTGGAAGGCGGCTGTAACCCCAGCAGGCTGAACAGGGAGTCCGCAGGTGTGGCATGTCTGGGCACAAGAAGCCCCGCGGGTTAAGGGAGGGATTGTGTCATGGAGAGGCAATGTATTGGCACCACGAAAGGTCCTGGCGAATCGGCTCATGAATATACCTTTATAACGCCAGACCCAGAACGGCGGATTAAAACCGGAGAGTTTGTCTATTACGAGATGAAGGTGGAGGGTAAACTGCGCCAGATTCTGGGGCGCGTCACGCAGCGCGTTCCCTTGCGCCTCTATCCGGATACTTTTATGGCTGATCCCGGCGTTCCGCCGGCCGAAATCGCCGCAATGTTGGGCTTTCGTGAGCAACATCATGAGCTCTTCGAAGTGAGCGTAGTGGTGATGGGCTACTACCAGCCAGAACTGGGCGACTTTGTTAACCCGCGCGTGCCACCCGAATCCGGCAGCCCCATCTACATCGCAGAGGATGCCTTGTTGGCCCAGGTACTTTCCAAGAAACAGTCCGGCGAGATCGGTTCAGCCTATATCGGCTGGCTGCTCAGCCGGGATCCTGCTGCCGTGCCGGTCAATTTGGACGTGCGCAGCATCACCAGCACCCATCTGGCCATCATTGCCGGCACCGGTGCGGGCAAAAGCTATCTGGCTTCAGTACTCATCGAGGAGCTGATGAAACCTTACAACCGGGCTTGCGTGCTGATTGTCGATCCGCACGGTGAGTACAGCACGCTGATGGAGATGATGGGACACCGTGAATTCTGTGTCGACAACTATCAGCCCGAGGTGTACGTCGTCCGTCCTGACCAAATCCGCGTGCGCATTTCCTCGCTCGAGTTGAGCGATTTCCGCTACTTGCTACCCAATCTCTCCGAGAAGATGCACTTTCGCTTGGGGCAAACCTATTACGCTGTGCATCGCAAATACGGTGATAAATGGACACTGGGCAACTTCATGACCACGTTGCGCAGTGGAGATGAGGAACATGTGGTTACCGATCCCGAATCGGATACCAAACTGGAGGAAGATCCCACGATTGGGGCGTTGATATGGCGGGTCAACAGTGTGTTCAAGGGTTCGAAAATTTTTGACGACTTTGAAGACATGCCTCTGACACGGCTCTTCCGCCCGGGGCAATGCACCGTGTTGCAACTAAACGAGATCGACCAGCGCGAACAGCAGCTGGTAGTAGCGACCCTGTTACGTCGGTTGTGGCGGGCGCGCATGGACACCGAAAAGGGTCGTTCCAAGGAAGGTGAAAACACCTATCTGCCCTATCCTGCATTTGTGTTAATCGAAGAAGCGCATAACTATGCCCCGGCAAATGCGGAGGTGGTCACCACAGGTATCCTCAAGACCATCCTCTCCGAGGGGCGCAAATTTGGCGTAGCAGTGGGATTGATCAGCCAGCGCCCTGGCAAGCTGGATAGTGATGTGCTATCCCAGTGTATGACGCAATGCATCATGCGCATCGTCAATCCGGTCGATCAGGCACGCATCGCGGAGAGCGTCGAATCGGTGGGACGTGACCTGTTGCAAGAGCTGCCGGCCCTGTCCAAGGGTCAGGCGATCATTGCCGGCAGCGCGGTGAACACGCCCTTATTATGCCGTGTGCGTCCGCGCATCACGCACCACGGCGCTGAAGATCCCGATGCCCCAGCACGTTGGCAGCAGTTCTTTTCACAAGCGGAGACACTCCGCCGTGAACGCGACCAAGCATTGCCGCTGGAGTCAAAACGCAGCAACCGGATGTACAAGTAGAAACGCAAGAACAAGGGTACGTAAAGATCACCCCTATCTCTCGACGAGCTGAGAGGCTAAAAGCCTTGATCTATTTGCTTCCTAATGATCCGAGTGTTGATGATCTCCCAACGATCCACCAATGGGCTTGTGCACGTACCGGATTTGGCATATAATCTTCGCACAAATGTTCTAATCAGAGGAGCGATGCAATGCGTCAGATCACCGTGGCAGTCGTCCAGATGCAGAACGAGTTGTGCCAAGTCACCAACAACCTCAGACGGATGAGTGAGTTTGTGGATGCCATCTGCCGCGAGCGGCCTACTGACCTGATCGTGTTTCCGGAGCTCGCCACTACCGGCTTCGAGTGTGGTGTCCGTTTCACCGACCTGGCGGAGAAGATACCCGGCCACACGATCAGCTTGCTTGCTCAGCAAGCTGCCGGATATGGCACCCATATTGTGTTCGGCTTGCCCATTAAAGAGAGGGTGGAGAGCATTCTTTACAATGCTGCCGTAATGATTGGCCCCAACGGTGAGGTAATCGGCGACTACCGCAAAGTGCATCTGCGCGGTGAGGAACACCTGGCATTTCGTCCCGGATTTCGCTACCCTGTGTGGGAAGCTGCTTTCGGAACGGTGGGTATTATGCTCGGTTGGGACCTCGCCTTTCCTGAGGTAGCGCGCTCATTAGCTCTGGACGGGGCGGAAATTCTCTGTTTATGCGCCTGCTGGGAACAGCCTTTCGGCAAGGAATGGCAGGCCATGGTTTTGACGCGCGCCTTCGAGAACTCCATCTTTGTCGTCGCGGCCAACCGCATCGGCCAGGAGCCCAGCTACACCTTTGCCGGACAAAGCATCATTGTGGGGCCACGGGCCGAAGCGCTCACTGCAATGGACAACACAGCAGAGGGTTATGCCGTCGCGACACTCGATCTAGACGAGGTGCGTCGCGTGCGCGAAGAATATCAGCTCTTCCAATTGCGCCAACCCATCACCTACCGTGCGCTGGTACGGCGTTATTAACGCATTGAACGATTGCGCCCCCGATTATGTCTCGCACCACGTATCTTAACAAACAACGCGATCAGCAGGACGAGCGCAGCCAGCAAAGCGGCACAGCCCGCCCACAGCAGCGATGGGATATGCCAAGTTGTCGTCTCTGGTGGCGGTCTGATAGCCACCTTTCCCGTGGGGCCGTTTCCCTCAAGTGGAGAATGATAAGCAGACACGGTTGCAATGGGTGAAGGCTCCGCTGAGGTGAGTGTCTTCACTTCAGCAAGGAGCTCACGAGGCTGTGGCAACATAGTGACACGAGGGATGTCCGTTGTGGTGGAAGGTGGCGCAGTCACAGAGGTGTCAAGTGGCGTAATGAAGGGCGGCACCGTAGCGGCGGGTGTTCTGCCCGTTGTTTGTCGCTGTGCGGATGATGTACGGCGCGATGAACCAGCGGGGGTGAGAGAGACAACCATTGTCGCTTCCACCGTCACGGTTCTAGTCAGTGCGGGCGTGCGTGTAGCAGTGCTCGTAACAGTATAGCGGGTGACCGTTGGGGTCGCTGTGTTGATTTCAGGGCTCACCCGCGGTGTGGCAGTGGAGAGCTCGACTACGGGCAATCTACCGGCATCCCCCAGCAGTTCAACAAATGCAGCACTCACCCATCCCAGAGTGTTACTGCGTGGCACCTCAATCTGCCACCAGCTGGCCTTGCTGTTTCGCGCAAGCACCTTTGCCTGTTCTCCCTGCGCCAGACGTCCAATCCGCGGAAAGGTAATGTCCGGCCCGCTGCGGATGCGCACCGTCACCTGGGCACGCACATAAGGACCATCCGCCATGGCTACGGCGGAGCGCGTGATGCTTGGAGCAGGAAGCGTTTGGGTTACCATCTCAGGGGTCGGCATTGTCGCCTTTGAGGCATACGACCCTTTAAATTGGGCAGCCAGCTCACGCGTCAGGTTGAGATACAAGTCACCGTAACGGGCGCTCGGTTCGATCATCGTGCCTTCCACCCATTCGTTGAAGCTGGTGATCACTACCCAGTCTGGCCGACTGGCAATGGCAGCAGACCAGGCAGTGCGATAATAATCACCGTTGCGTCGGTCCACGGCAAAAGATTTGGCACGGCCACTCCGCGAGTCATCATAGCCCGGCATAACCGTCGCCACCCAAAGCCGAGGGGTGCCAAGATTCTCGGCGTAGCGTTGCACACGCCGTCCCCAATCCTGCAGTGTGCGTGCCAAGTTGGATGACCACGCGACCGAATAGAGATAGTGCCCATCGAACACGCGCTGATAGCTCAGATCGGTGCCCTCGGCGATCCACAAGCTCGTATGGTCGGGATCGAGTTCTGCGCGGATAGCACTCCACGTATCCACGCTAAAGCGTTGCTGACGCCAGAAGAAGATCACCGGTTTCCCCTGATAGCGCAGATATGCAGGGTGCTGAGCATGCACCGCGAGCAGATAACGCAATGCTTCCATCACAGAAGCTTGATCAGGGAAAAAAGGGCCATTGGTCTCAAATGCAATTGCGACATGAAACCCTTTGCCTGCCGCTACATTCAGCAGAGTACGAAAGTTGGTCTCCGTCTGGTTGTTCGTTTCTTGGGGACCGTACCATGATTGGATCAAGGCATCAATGCCAGCTACCTGTGCTTGATTCACATGGCGCTCGATGGTTATCACATCACTCGAGCGGTAAGGCTGGAGTGGGATATCGGCGGTGATGCCCGAGCTCCAGGTGCTTTCATCGTACCAGGCATAATAGAAGGCCAGCACCAGAGGGCCCTCCTGAGCAAGAGCAGGGAAGACGCCTGATATAAGTGCTAGGGAACAACAGACAAGGAGTAATGAGACGCTAATAGCGCCGACGGAAGATAACTTCTTTGACCTGCACGGAGTTAGATTTGTCACAGTCCTCGATAGTATCCGACTTCCACTTAAATGTTTCAGATGCCTGTACACCGTCCTGATACAACCGCACGAACCAGGTATGTGAACGCTTAGCGTTCTCTTTGTCCTTTCCTCCCAGAATCAGGGGCACGGCAAACTCGCCGTCCACATCGGTGGTAGTGCGGAAAGTGCTGATATTTTCCTCACCATACTCAACTACAATGCCCTCTAATGGGATGCCGTTTGCGTCAAAGACGTACCCTTTCATGCCAATGTCATAGCAGTTCTGGTAGTTCTTGAATTCCGCTACGTAGAAAGGCACCTGCGTTGGAGTCGCTGTGATGGTGGGTGTCTCGGTTGGTGTACCCGTTTGGGTAGGTGTGGGCGTGTAGGTGGCCAGTGGCGTGCGCGTATGCGTGGGCGTGCGCGTGGGTGTGGACGTACCGGTAGCAGTGGGGGTGCTGGTCGGTAGCGGCGTAGGAGTGGGCACCGGCGTCCACGTCGGGGGATAAGTGGGAATCTCCTCCGGGGTGAAAGTGGGCGTTGGAGGAGGTGGAGGGGGCGGCTGCACAGCGTTCAGCCCCAGGACAAGTGGTCGCTCCGGTGTATAGGTTACGAACAAGACGCCATAGATCAACAATGTGGTCACGATCATCACAGCCACCAGAAAAATGAATACGGTCGTGAAACGGTCTTTCCTTTGTCCGGGCATTGTTCCCTCCTCTTGTTCTCTACGGCGAGAAAAACTTTTCCGCAGATACCCTTTCCTGACCCCCTCTGCTACTCGTGTGTAATGGCTAGAAAGCTGGTGTCATCCACCAGTACAAAAGAATCAACACCTGCATAGGGTAACACAGCCACACGCATCTTGCTGCGCGGACTTGATTGGACCAGCTGTACGGTCGCTTGTTGCAGCTGGGCAATCCGCTGCTGAGCAGGATAATTGGGATAGCGGCCTAGTGTCCCGGCAAGTATTTCACGACGCAATATCTCTTCAGTCGCCCTCTGAATTTGGTCGGCATCTGGCAACGCTACGATCAGATCGGCATAAAGCGCAAACAGCAGCTCATATGACTTGGTTAAATCGGCACGGATCATCTCGGCTTGAGCTTCCCACTCAGGCAACAGGCTGATGCCATACCCACGCCGCGCAATACGATATTTCATCGCCAGCCAATTGATCCGCGCCTGCACAATGCTGATCTGTGCCGAGAGCTGCACTGCCGAAGCAATCTGGGCATCATAGTAGGGCAATCTTGCACGATCCTCAGCAACCAACGCACTGGCCAAGGCGCTCACCAGCTGTTGTGGAGCACGACCGCCTCGTGCGATCAACTGCTCGACCAAGTTCTGTGCAGCAGACCAGCGCTGTGCCTCCGCTTGCTGCACTTCCAACGGTAAGGGAGGCGGATCGGCAACAGGCAGCATCGGCGGCAGCTCGGGCACGGTAACCGGCGCAAACGATTGAGCACTGGACTCCAAGCTTACGCGTGCGCGCTCACGATCACCGATCGTCTGATAGCCCTTGTGCAGCCGCTGGAACAGGCTGCGGCGTGTGGCAGGCTGCAGGTATGCACTCGCTGTTGCGACGTTGTATGCCTGATCCAGGTAGAGCTGGGCCAGGCCATATTCGCCCAGTGCCGCCAGTCCCTCACCTGCCAAGATAAAGGTATCTGCACGTACCGTGTCCGGCAGATCAGGGCTTAATGTAGCGATGGTTCCGGCCAGGCGATAACTATGAGTCGCCTGCTCGTTCCTGCTGTCCTTGCGGTAGCGATCGGCCAGCAAAAGAAAATCACCAGCGCTTTCTCTATCATCAATCGAGGGACTGAACACGAGGACCGCAAAAGCTGTGTCCAGTCTTCCTTCTGCCAGAGCTTGGGCCACCAGATCTTTGTCCGCCACTCCTCCCAGCCCCCCCACGGCCAACGCCGGATCGATCCCGGTATAGTCCACCAAGCTCTGCGGTTCACGCCATGGAGGCACCTGAAAGGGTTGGTGGTGCGTCGAGAAATACATACTGAGTGCGACGACCCCCACTGCAACCAGCACCGCAGCCATGATGAACAATAATGCCAGAATCCATCTGCGCATGGGCCGGCTACCGGGACTGGTAGTGTTCAATGACGGCGTGGGCACGCCGCTCGGCCAACCATGCTTGGAAAGCACTTTGTTGCGCATACAGCAGCATCTCAGGAGCTAGCGGACGGTTATCCTCTCGAGCTTCCACTTTGATGATATGGTAGCCCGCTTCACTTTGCACCAAATCGGAGATTTCACCAACAGATAACGCAAATGCTGTCTCCACCACCGCTGGGGGCATCAAAGCAACATCACGCGGGAACCATCCCAGATCTCCTCCGTTGGCAGCTGTGCTGGCATCCTCGGATTCTTGCTGCGCCAGCGCGGCGAAATTCTCCCCTTTCTTTAGACGTTCCAACAGGGCCTGCCCTTTGGCCTGATCCACCGTGAAGATATGGCGTGCATGGACCTGCTCAGCAACTGTAGGCACCGTTGCCGAGACCACTGCGATTACTTTGCTCGCCAGCAGCTGTGCGCGTTGCATAGCACGCAGCTCTTCCTCGGTCATGTTATTCATACGCAGCCACTGCTCAAGCGACGCTACATTCTGGCCGACTACACTTTGCAGAGACTGCTCGAGCTCCTCATCGGTTACGGTAACACCCATCTCAGCAGCAGCTTGCTCAATCAGCGCTTGATCGATCAATCCTTGCAACACGTTGGCGCGCAGCTGCACCCGCTGTGCTTCGCCAACCTCTCCTTGGGCCATAATGCCCTGCTCCACAAGAGCTTTTTCGGTTTGCTCGACTTGTTTCTGATAGACATCCAGGTAGATCGGCTGACCGTTCACGCGTGCGATCAATGGCCTTCCGTCCTGAGAGGATCTTGGCTCTGACGGAGCTGACGATGGTGGAGGGCTCATTGAGGAGATTATCGTAATCGTAGGTGAAAGTGTCGATGGGGAAACCTCCGCAGTATTCGGCGGGGTTGCTGAGGAGAAGGGCGTAGCTGCAACCTCGAGTGAAGGCGTTAGCGTGGTAGGCTGCACAGCGGGCAACTCGCTTTGTTCACCTGCACTGCCACAAGCGACCAACAAGAGCAGCGCAGCAACCATTATTGTCAGAGCGCCTGTCACGCTGTGCCATTCGGTTGTTGGAAGGACGTTTCGATCCCTCGGGGATAACTCGCGCAGCGCCTCCAAAGATGGTAAAGATCCAAACAACTGTCGTAGAGTTATCATTCTTGCAGCATCCATACTTTACTATAATTTATGCGATGGGGTCATTATAGGCTGCTATATGGGCAGATACAAATTTGGTGTTATCGTAAAGAATTGCCGGGAAAATGGTAAACTTTCGGTACTTCATTATTCTATGTTATGTTCCTCAGCGGCCCAACGCGGTCGGCTCACCTGTCCGATGGAAGTGAGCTGCTGCGGTATTCCCCCATAGACATTGCCCAGGTAAAGATTGCCGTTATACACGAAGAGAAATGCCTCTCCCGACGGCGACCAGGCGACTTCAGGGGGCGGCAGCACCCCGGTCCCCTCTTCTTGTGGAAACAGCTGGCGTGGATTACTGCCATCGTGGTCGCGCAAGATCAGAGCATATCGGCTATCCACAGAGTGTAGCGCGTCGGCCGCCTGACCATACAACAGCCCATAGCGACCCCAATTGGGCGCACTCCACATGCCCACCCGTTCCGCTATGCGAGCTTGCAGCGATCCATCAGCCGCAAACAGCCACAAGTCGAATAAGGGGCTGTCGTGGACATCTTCGCTTGCTAGCGGCTCGCCGTGCACAACAGTTGCGAGAAAATGCCCGTCTGGTGACCAGCTCACATCAGGAGTCCATACCCATTCGCTATACGTGTTATAAGGAGCGAAGTCGCACAATACTGTCAACGTTCCACTGAGCACATCGTAAACACCCACTTGATCGGCCCGAGCATAGGCAAATGCCTTTCCCTCCGGGGACCAAGCAAACCTGCTACCCCACCAACCATAGGCACCACCAGTATTGGCTGTGATCACTTGAGTAGCATGGGTAATGGCATGCACATCTGCCTTGCCGATCCACAAATCATTATTCGCACGCCAGCCAGGGGGACTGGTAGTGCGCTCTGCTGTGCTGTAGGCGATTTGCTTCCCATCCGGAGACCACTGGGCATAGAGCACCCCACGCACTGGCAGTGAAATGGGCGATTCTCCCACGATGGTGGTTCTGACCATCCACAATTGATTCAGTGGGGCCTCGATGTTACCCTCCAGGCGACGTGTGTAGAGCAGCCAACGACCATCCGGCGAAAGTTCAAACACACGTCCGTCCAGATCTCCTTCCGTGGTGAGAGGTCGGCGCGCTGCGCTATTCCCCCGCATCACCCAGGCATTGCCGGCAGCCAAATAAGCGATCGTGCCTTCCAGGGGCAGTGTGTGCAGGCTATGCGTCGCTCCCACTGCCACGATCTCATCCTGAGGGGGTTTGACTCGCACCTGGCTGATGCGGATGCGCTCAACTGGCTTTCCGTCCTCCAACACTACACGATAGGTGATCTCATCTTCACCGTTTATCCCCAACTGGATCAGTCGCGTCTCACCGGTAGGCAGCGCCTCATTGGCGATCACCTTGCGCGTGTAAGGCACCGTAATCCGCTCGGTTTCATAGCGCTCGTCCACACGCGTAACAGTGATCACCATACCGGATGTCACTTCAACGTATAAATCGGGCTCTACTCGGTCCAACGCCCCCAGCGTGATGCCAGCTGTCGCTAACGCATCACGCACGGTGCCACCTGGTAGAACAACCTGCTTCCGATTGCCATCTGCTTGAACAACCACCGTTATGGACGATCTCTGGCAACCGATCAGAATCGTCAGGAGTGTAAGAGGAATGAAGACCAGCCAGGGGACAAATCGTTTCATCATCCTTATGCTAGCATTAGCGTCCTGGATGTCAAGTCGCGTCACGCGGTGCAGTTGCTCATCTTGCCATGCCGTGTTAACATCTGACCCAAGTCTTATCCCTCGCACCGAGCATGCAGGAGCAAGCTCGTGAAATCGCTCATCGCTGCCATCGATCAGGGAACCACCAGCACACGCTGCGCAATTTTTGATCAAAATGGCCGGCTGTGCGCCATAGCACAACAGGAGCACCGTCAGCTTTACCCACACCCCGGTTGGCTCGAGCACGACCCAATGGAAATCTGGCAAGCTACTCAGGAGGTGATTCGCAGGGCACTCGCTGCAGCCCATGTACCTCCCAGTGCATTGGCTGCAGTGGGCATCACCAATCAGCGTGAGACTACCGTTGTATGGAATCGCCACACCGGAGAACCCTATTATCCCGCAATCGTATGGCAGGACACGCGCACGCGCGAAATCTGTCAGAGACTGGCGAAAGAGGGAGTGCAAGATCATCTGCGCGCCATAACCGGTCTGCCACTCACGACTTATTTTTCTGCACCCAAACTGCATTGGTTGCTGGAACACGTGCCCGATTTGCGTTCAGAAGCGCAAGACGGTGATGCCCTTTTTGGCACGATTGACAGCTGGCTGGTATGGTGGCTCAGTGGCGGCCCGCATGGTGGTGTGCATATCACCGACGTGACCAACGCCAGCCGCACCATGCTCATGAACTTGCGCACGCTTGATTGGGACGAGGAGCTGCTGAGCCTATTCGACATCCCAAGACAGATGTTGCCACGCATCACACCCTCGGCTAATCCCGAGACAGGTGCCTACACGGTGCGCGAAGGTCCCTTTGGCGCCGCGCTGCCCGTGTGCGGCATCTTAGGCGACCAGCAAGCCGCCTTGGTTGGCCAAGTGTGCTTCGGAGCCGGTGAGGCCAAAAACACTTATGGTACCGGCTGTTTTATGCTGCTCAATACAGGGCATATTGCGGTACCTTCCTTCAGCGGATTGCTCACCACGGTAGCATATCGCTTTGGCGATCAGCCGGCCATATATGCTTTGGAGGGCTCCATTGCCATTGCCGGAGCATTGGTACAATGGCTGCGTGACAACTTGGGCATTATTTCCGACTCTGCCGAGGTGGAGACCCTGGCGCGCACGGTAGAGGACAACGGAGATGTTTATTTTGTGCCAGCGTTCTCGGGGCTATTTGCGCCTCACTGGCGTACGGATGCGCGCGGAATCATTGTCGGCTTAACTCGTCACACCCACAAAGCTCATTTGGCGCGCGCTGCGCTTGAGGCAACCGCCTTTCAGACACGCGAGGTCCTGGAAGCAATGCAACGTGACGCCGGTATAACTATCCAGGTC
>Ga0123519_10001109_pt1 | contig 46724 bp, 39 predicted proteins | sample YelNatPaOPRAMG02_FD_87396 | JGI IMG/M metagenome (GOLD analysis project Ga0123519, IMG submission 87396) | Hot spring microbial communities from Yellowstone National Park - Yellowstone National Park OP-RAMG-02 (version 2) | ecosystem: Environmental > Aquatic > Thermal springs > Hot (42-90C) ...
CTGCAGCGCCGAGGTGTCCTGGAATTCGTCGATCAGCGCCACCGGGTAACGCTGCAAAATCCGCTGGCGCAGCCTCCCGCCTTGCGCCGCGGCCAGCGCCGCGGCCAGCCGCTGCAGCTGGTCCTGAAAGCTGAACTGGCCGCGGCTGCGTTTGAGCTGCTGCAGGCGCGATTCGACCTGCGCCGCGGCATACGCCTGCAGCGCCGGAGTGATGTCGGGCAGCTTCGCCAATGCGTCGCGCAACGCGGCCACGTCGTCGAACGACGGCGGCACGTCGATTTGCCGGCCCTTGTTGCAGCCCTGGCGTAAGCCGTCGGCCGTGAGCTTGTGCCACGCCTTGGCGTCGAGCTCAGGCAGGTCGGCTTGCGGCGTGTCCAGCCAGGCCTGCAGGGCGTCGAACCAGCCGCGGGCCTTGTCCGGGGAATATTGGGTTTTGCTCAGCGGGCAGGTTGACGACTGCACCACGCCGAGCAGCCAGTGGCGCATCGCGGCGACGCGCCCCTGCCAGGCAGCCTTGAGCGCCTGCACCTGCGCGGATCGCGCGCCATGCAGCCGCTGCCACAGCGCCTGCAACGAGGCGTCGGCAGGCGCCGGCTGCAGTGCCCCACCGGCTTGCGCGCTGCGCCGCACTGTCTGCACGTCGTGCAGCAGCGCCTCGGGCTTGGGCCACAGCGCCAGTACGCCTTGCAGTTCGGCCGCGCCCAGGGGATAGAGTTGCTGCCGCCAGAAGTCATGCACCGCCTCGGTCAGCAGCGCGGTTTCGTCGGCGAGCAATTGCTCGTCGAACGGCTGCCCGCTGTCGAACGCGTGCTCGCGCAACACCCGCTGGCACCAGGCGTCGATGGTGAACACCGCGGCATCGTCCATGGCCTGCGCCGCCATCTCCAGTCGCCAGGCCGCAGCCATGCGCGCCTGTCCGCCGGGATAGTCCTGCAGCAAACGCTGCAGCAGGGGGTCGTCAACAGGGAGCGTGCCGCGAAAGCACTGCGCTGCCTGCACGAGGCGGTTGCGGATGCGCTCAGACAGTTCGCGCGTGGCGGCGCGGGTGAAAGTCATCACCAGAATCTGCTCGGGAGTGAGCGGCCGGCCAAAGCCGGCGTCGTCACCGCCGTGGCCGAGCACCAGGCGCAGGTAGAGCGCGGCGATGGTCCAGGTTTTACCGGTGCCGGCGCTGGCTTCGATCAGCCGGCTGGCGCGCAGTGGCAGGCGCAGGGGATCGAGCACGACGGCGGTCATGATGCCGCCTCCACGGCGTGCAGCGCCGCCGGCTCGTGCGGCGTGACGACGGCTTGCTGCGCCCAGTCCCACAGCGGCTGAAACAGCCGGTCGCGGTACTGGGCGTAGCGACCGTCGGCGCACAGCGCGTCGAAATCGGGAAAGACCCGGGACAGACAAGGTTCCTCGGATTCTGCCGGGCTGGCCGCCGCGCCATGACGGTAGCCGCCGGAATAGACTTCGGCCGGTCGTCCGCCGCTGACGTCGGCCAGCGCGGTGCGCGCGGTGAACGGCAGCGGCTGCTGCAGGCCGTCGCGCCATGCCGCAAGCACGCTGCACAACTGTTCCCGCGCCAGCGTTTGCTCCAGCGCCGGCAGCCGCAACAAGGCATCGGCACCAAGCAGCAGACCTTCGACCTGCAAGCCCGCAGCGCCCGCAGCCAGCTGGCGCACCCAGGCATCGACGAGTTTGTCCGCCCGGAGTTTGCCCTTGCGCTCCAATAGGCGTGACGCCGTCATCCGCACCCATACGGTCTGCCGGCCATCGGAACGCAGCCCGCCCAACCAGTCGTCGAGCTGCACCTCCTGGTGGGTGAGCGTCACCGCGACGTTGTCGACCGCCTGCGGGTAGGCGCGCTGCAGCTCTTGCCAGCACAGCAGCACCGGCACGGCGTCCTGCTGCAACTCCTGCATGGTCCGCTCGCCCAGCGCGCGCATCGGCAACACACCGCTGCGCTGCAGCCTGCGCAGCCGCTGCGCCACCTGCCCGTGGATGTCGCCGGCGGGCAGCCCGCGGGTCTCATCGATCAGCGTCTGCAACACGGCGTGGCGCGACAAGCCGTCCAAGCCGAATACTTCGTCGTCGTCGAGCACGTGCAACTCGTCGAACACCACGTCCAGACGCACACGGAAAAATGTCTGCACCGGATTTCTCAAAAACCGTACCAACTGCTGCAGGGTCAACGGCATGGCAGGCAGCGCGGCAGGCGCCAAGCTCGGCTGCGGCGCCGCGACGGGCGCATGCACCGCCCGCCATTCACGCGCATAGGTGAACAGCGCCGGATCGCCTTCGAAATACCGCCGGCTGAAGGGCTGCAGCGGATGGACGGTGGTGCGCGGCGTCAGGACGCTGCCGTCGCCGCCGTCACCATGCCATCCGGCGTCGAGATAGTCGCGCAGCTGCGCCACCAGCACGGAGGGAGGCTGTGCGGTGTTGTCCCGCGGGTTGCGACCGGCCCAGCTGACGTAAAACACACGCCGCGCCGATAGCAGGGCTTCGAGCATGAGGTAACGGTCGTCGTCGCGCCGGGCACGGTCGCCGGGACGGTACTGGCCAGGAGTGCGCAGCAGGTCGAAATCGCTATGCGCCGCCCGCCGCGGGTAATCGCCTTCGTTCATGCCGAGCAGGCAGACGACGTCAAACGGAATCGAGCGCAACGGCATGAGAGTGCAAAACGTGACGCCGCCAGCGAGAAAGCGCCCACCGCCGGCTGCCGCGTCGAGCGCGCCGAGCCAGCCTTCGCGGAACACGTCCAGCGGCACGGCAGCGTCGAATCCGGCAGCTGCACAGTCGTCGATCCAGGTCGACAGCGCGTCGTCCAGGCGGATGCGGGTGAGGCGTTCGTCGCCGTCCTGCGGCTGGCTGATGGCGTCGAGCAGATCGCGCGCCGACTGCGCCCATTGCTGCGGCGTGGCCTGCTCGCTGGCGCGCTGCCGCCAGGCATGCAACACATCGACCAGATCGGCCAGCGGGCCGAGCAGCGCGGCATCGAGGCCGCCGATGTCGTCATACGGCACGATGTCGGCAAAACCCGCCTCTGCGGCGCCGGTGTATCCCAGCAGCATGCGGCGCAGGCCGAAGCGCCAACTATTTTGCTCACCGCATGCGGCCAGCCCAAGCTGCGCGCGGTGCGCCGCGTCGAGCCCCCAGCGCACCCCGGCGGCATCGATCCACTGCGTCAGCCGTGGCAAATCCTGCGGCTGCAGGCCAAAGCGCCGCGCAATCGCCGGCACGTCGAGCAGATCAACGAGGTCCGAAGCCGTCAGCCGCTGCTCGGGCAGGCGCAGCAAACCATCGAGCGCGGCCAGCAGCGGGTCGACGGCCCGCGCTGGCAGGTCGGCGATGTCGTACGGGATGTGGCGCGCATCGTCTGGCGGATACTGGCCGAACACGGCACGGATCGCCGGGGCGAAAGGCTCGATGTCGGGCACCATGACCACGATGTCACGCGGCTGCAGCGCCGCCGACCCTTGCCGTTGCGCCAGCAGGTCGAGCAATTGATCGTGCAGCACCTCGACTTCGCGCTGCGCGCTGTGCGCAATGTGAAACACCAGCGAACGGTCGGTCGCTGGAATCGTCCGCAGCGGATGCTCCGACAGCGGCAGCAGGTCGCGAATGGCGGCCTGCACCTGCTGCAGCAGGGTGTCGCCTGGCGCGTCGTCGAACAGTCCCTCGCGCGGGAATTCGGTGTCGTGTTGTTGCGCCGCTCGCGCGTCGAGGGCATCGAGCTGGCGCATCAAGTCACGCCCCTGCCGCCCCCAGGCAGCCAGCAGCGGGTGCGCGTGCGCGTGCATCGCCTCCAGACTGACTGCGGCCAGATCGGTTCCGCCGCGCGCGGGCTGGCGCGGCGGCGCGGCGCGCAGCAACTCACGACCGTCGATGCTGTCGGCCCAGTGGTAGCGGCAGGGATTGGGCAGCGCCAGCAGAATCTGCGCGTGCCGGGCCAGTGCGGCCAGGGTGTCGAGCACGTCGCGGGGCAGATGCGAGGCGCCAAACAGCACCACGCGCCGCGGCAGGGTGAAGGACCCGGCTGGCGCCTGCTCGAGCGCGCGCAGCACTCGGCGTTGCACCTGGGTACGAGTGCCGGCACGCTCTGACGGGTCGAGCTCGTCGAGGATGGCGCGCCAGAGCTGCGCCTGCCAACGTTGGTCCGCGGGCAGCGCCGTGGCCGCGCCACGGGCGTCGATGAGCACGTCGCACCCCTCGGCCCAGGCGTCCAGCCAATCGTCGCGGTAGATTTGGTACTGATCGTAAAGATCGGCGAGTTTGCGTGCCAATTGCAAGGTACGCCGGGAGTCCTGGCCTTGTAGATAGCCGGCCAGAGGTTCGTAACCCGCCTGCGGCAGCAAACCAGGCAATAGCCGCATCAGCCGCCAGGTGAGCACGGTCTTGTCCAGCGCCGACTGCGATGGAACCTGGGTCGCGCCAAGCACCTGCCGGTACAGCCGCCAAACGAACCGCCCCGGCAGTTCCACCCGGGTGGCGGCGCAGATCCCGGTCTGCGTAGCCAGCGACATTTTGATCCATTCCGCGGTGCCGTTGCTGGGCACCAAGACGATTTCTTCCTCCAGCGGCGCAAGAGGGTGCTGCGCCAGCCACTGCAGCAGCACGTCGCGCAGCAGTTCGAGGCGGTTGCCGTGCAGGATCAGCAAGCCGGGGGGCAAAGACGAATTCATGGGACGCATCAACAAAGCCAGTTGCTATTGTGACGCGTTCAGCAACGCCGCTGCCTGCTTGCAGGCAGCCCGCACTCAGCCGTGCTCTTTGGCGTAGTTGATCGAGTATTTGGGAATCTCGATGGTCACGTCTTCGTCGGCGAGGATGGCCTGGCACGACAGCCGCGAGGTCGGCTCCAGTCCCCAGGCGCGGTCGAGCATGTCTTCTTCGTTTTCATCCGGTTCGCCCAGACTGGCATACCCCTTGCGGACGATGACATGGCAGGTGGTGCAGGCGCACTGCATGTCGCAGGCGTGCTCGATGGGCACGCCGTTTTCCAGCAATGCCTCACAAATCGACGTACCGCGCCCGGCTTGCACTTGCTTGCCCTCGGGGCAGTATTCGGGATGCGGCAAAACGGTGATGGTCGGCATGGGAAAAACCAAGAAGTGTCAGGAGGCGCGTTTTTGCTGCGCGCTGGCGAGTTCGGCGAGGCGATCGACCGCCTGCCCGGCAAGCGCGCGTTGGATACTGCGGTTCATGCGGCGCGCGGCGAATGCGTCGGTCTGCCGGGTGAGCGCTGCAGTGGCATCGCGGATTCGGGCGATGTCTCCACTTTGCTCGGCCTGGGCGAGCGCCGCCATGGCGTCGTGGATTTGCGCGTCTTCCTGCGGGCTGAGCAGGTCGCGGTCGAACTGCATCGCGCTGCGCGTGGCCGCCAGCAGAGCCTGAGCCTCGACCCGGGCTTCCTGCAGCATGCGGGCGTGACGGTCTTCTTCGGCGTGGGTGAAGCTGTCTTGCAGCATTTGCGCGATTTGCGCATCGTCCAGGCCGTAAGACGGCTTGACCTGGACCTGAGCCCGCACGCCCGTAGTCAGCTCCTGCGCGCTGACTTCCAGCAACCCGTCGGCATCGACGGCAAAGGTCACGCGCACCCGCGCCGCCCCAGCGGCCATCGGTGGGATGCCCCGCAGCTCGAAGCGGGCAAGCGAGCGGCAGTCGTCGACCAGCTCGCGCTCGCCCTGCACCACATGGATGGCCATCGCCGTCTGACCGTCGCGGAAGGTAGTGAAATCCTGCGAGCGGGCCTGCGGAATAGTGCTGTTGCGCGGCAGGATGTGCTCGACCAGCCCGCCCATGGTTTCGATGCCCAGCGACAACGCAATGACGTCGAGCAGCAGCACGTCATCGGCACCGGCGTTGCCCGCCAGCGCATTGGCTTGAATGGCGGCGCCAAGGGCGACGACCTGGTCGGGGTCGAGGTCGGTCAGCGGCTCTCGGCCCATGTCCTGCCGTACCGCAGCGCGGATCATCGGCATGCGCGTGGCCCCGCCGACCAGCACCACGCCCTGGACTTGCGCCGGCTCGACCTGCGCATCGCGCAGCGCCTGGCGCAACAAGGTCAGCGTGCGCTGCACCAACGGGGCGGCCACGGCCTCGAACTCGGCGCGCGTCACCTCGGCGCTGGCCTGCCCGCCGTCTGGCAGCGGCACGACGTAAGACACCGACTCTTCCGAGCTCAGCGCTTCCTTGGTCTGACGCGCGGCCATCCGCCACTGCCGCTGCAGCGTGCTGTCGAGTTGCGGCTGACCGGCCCGTTGCAGCATGAGGTCGAGGATGCAGCGGTCGAAGTCGTCACCGCCCAGCGCGGTGTCACCGCGCGTGGCGACGACTTCGAACACGCCTTTGGTCAGACGCAGCACGGACAAGTCGAAAGTGCCACCGCCGAGGTCATAGACCACGTACAGTCCCTCGGCGGCATGATCCAGGCCGTATGCCAGCGCCGCCGCGGTGGGTTCGTTGATCAGCCGCAGCACATGCAGGCCGGCGAGCTGCGCTGCATCTTTGGTCGCCTGGCGCTGCCCCTCGTCGAAATACGCCGGCACGGTGATGACTGCGCCGACGAGCTCGCCCCCGAGCGTGTCTTCGGCGCGCCAACGCAGCACGCGCAGGATGTCGGCCGAGACTTGCACCGGAGTGATCTCTCCTGCTGCGGTGCGCAGCCGCACCATGCGCGGATCGTCGGCCACGTGATAATGCGCCAGCGCCTCGGGCGGCAAATCGGCCGGGCTGCGCCCCATGAAGCGTTTGACCGACACGATGGTGTTGGCTGGGTCAATCGCCTGATCGTCGCGCGCTTGCCACCCAACTTCGGCCCGACCGTCGGCGTGATAGCGCACCACCGACGGCAGCAACACCTGCCCGCTGGCGTCGGGCAGGCAGACCGGGGCGCCGTTGCGCACCGTGGCGACCAAGGAGTGCGTCGTCCCCAGGTCGATGCCGACAGCGCGGCGATGTTGATGGGGGTCGGGGGATTGCCCGGGCTCGGAAATCTGCAGCAGCGCCATGAACAAAATCGTGCAAGATCGACGCGGAGCGTGCGCTCAGCGGGACATCAGCGCGTCTTGCGCGCGGTCGAGTTCTTCAATGAACCGGTCGAGAAACAGCAGCGCGCGGACCTCCTGCGCTGCACGTTCGGGCGCATGGGCCACGTCCAGCGCCTGTTCCACCGCAGCCAGCCGCGACTGCCGCTGCTCCAGCACCTGCGCGCGTAGCGCCTGCAGCGCAGCTGAGTCGCCCTGCGCGCGAATGTCGTCGAGCGACTCGCGCCACTGCATTTGCTGTTGCAGAAACTCGGCGGGCATCGCGGTGTTGCGCTCGGCATCGACCGCGGCACCACGACGCTCGCACAAATAGGCGGCGCGGCGCACCGGGTGTTTGAGCGTGAGGTAGGCGGCGTTGGCCTGCGCCGCCCATTGCATCGCCAGCCTTTTGTCGCGTTCGGACGCACCGGCGAAACGGTCGGGGTGGACTTGTGCCTGCACCGCCAGCCGCGCCTGCTCCAGCCGCGGCAGGTCGATGGCAAAGGTTTCGGGCAGGCCGAAGAGGGCAAAGTACGAAGTGGATTCAATCATCAGGGCAAGAGCACCGGGCAAGCGCGCATCAGACCCGGAACGACTCGCCACAGCCACAGCGGTCTTTTTCGTTCGGGTTGTTGAACTGGAACCCTTCGTTCAGCCCTTGACGCACAAAGTCGAGCTCGGTGCCGTCGACATAAGGCAGGCTTTTCGGATCGACGACCACCTTGACGCCATGGCTTTCAAACATCAGATCTTCAGGAGCAGGCGCGTCGACGAATTCGAGTTTGTACGCCATGCCTGAGCAGCCCGTGGTTTTCACCCCCAGGCGCACACCGATGCCCGCACCGCGCTTGGCCAAGTGGCGCTGCACCTGTTGTGCCGCTCGCTCCGTCAGAGTCACTGCCATGATGTTCACCCCGAAAATTCGCCGCGCTCAGGCCGTCGGTGCTTCAGCCGTCTGCGCGGCGACGGCCTGCGCATGGCGTTTTTGATAGTCGCTCACAGCCGCCTTGATCGCATCCTCCGCCAGAATCGAACAATGGATTTTCACCGGCGGCAGCGCCAATTCTTCGGCGATCTGGCTGTTGCGGATCTGCAGCGCCTCATCAAGGGTCTTGCCTTTGACCCATTCGGTGACCAGAGACGATGACGCGATCGCCGAGCCGCAGCCGTAAGTCTTGAACCGCGCATCTTCGATGATGCCCTGATCGTTCACGCGGATTTGCAGCTTCATCACGTCACCACAGGCCGGCGCACCGACCATTCCCGTGCCGACCTGCGGATCGTCTTTGGCAAAAGAACCGACGTTGCGCGGGTTTTCGTAGTGGTCGACCACTTTGTCGCTGTAAGCCATGATGTTGTCCTCCTCGTCACTCCTGCCGCTGCGGGCAGAAGACCTCTCGATCAAATCCGAGTTGTATTGTCGGTTATTGTCGCAACCCTGCTGGCCGCAGGCCCATTGCCGCTCAGTGCGCCGCCCACTGGATGGTGTTCAGGTCGATGCCCTCTTTGTACATATCCCACAGCGGCGACAGATCGCGCAGCTTGGCCACGCTGTCGCGCAACTGGCGCACTGCGGCGTCGATTTCGGCCTCGGTGGTGTAGCGACCGATGGTCATGCGCAATGAGGAGTGCGCCAATTCGTCGCTGCGACCGAGCGCGCGCAGCACGTAAGATGGCTCCAGACTGGCGGAGGTACACGCCGAACCGCTGGACACGGCAATCCCTTTGAGCGCCATGATCAGCGATTCGCCCTCGACGTAGTTGAAACTCATATTTAGATTATGCGGGACGCGGCGTTCCAGATCGCCGTTGACGTACACCTCCTCGATGTCCTTGAGGCCGTCGAGCAGACGTTTTTGCAGCATGCGCGCGCGTTCGATGTCCGCGCCCATCTCCGCCTTGGCAATTCGATACGCCTCGCCCATGCCGACGATCTGATGCGTCGGCAGCGTGCCCGAGCGCAGCCCGCGCTCGTGGCCGCCGCCGTGCATCTGCGGAATCAGCCGCACCCGCGGCTTGCGCCGCACGTACAGCGCACCGATGCCCTTGGGGCCATAGGTTTTGTGCGAAGCCAGGCTCATCAGGTCGACCGGCCATGCCTTGAGGTCGATCGCCACCTTGCCGGTGGCCTGCGCCGCATCGACGTGAAAGATGATGCCGCGCTCGCGGCAGATACGGCCGATTTCCGGGATGTCCTGGATCACGCCGATTTCGTTGTTCACCAACATCACCGACACCAGGATGGTGTCCGGTCGCAGCGCCGCCTTGAATGCGTCGAGGTCGAGCAGCCCATTGGGTAGTACGTCCAGGTAGGTCGCCTCGAAACCGCGGCGCTCCATTTCGCGCACCGTGTCGAGCACGGCCTTGTGTTCGGTCTTGACGGTGACGAGGTGCTTGCCCTTGCCCTGGTAGAACTCGGCCGCGCCTTTGATCGCCAGGTTGTTCGACTCGGTCGCTCCGGATGTCCAGATGATTTCCTTGGGGTCGGCACCGATCAGGTCGGCCACCTGCGCCCGGGCCTTTTCCACCGCCTCCTCGGCCTCCCAGCCCCAGGCGTGGCTACGCGAGGCCGGATTGCCATAGTGTTCACGCAGCCACGGAATCATGGCGTCGACCACGCGGGGATCGACCGGTGTGGTTGCGGCGTAATCCATGTAGATCGGCAAATGGGGAGTCGTGGACATGGTGCGAACGAGTCAGTTTGATGTTGTCGACGGTGAAGCGCCGAAGCGGGGGCGACGCACTCCAAAGGCCGCCAGCCCGAAATTGGCGCCAGGCGGCATACGCCAAGCGGCCTTCAAGATCCCAGAGTCTGCGCCAAGTTGAACACCGAATTGGGCGCCTTCACTTTGATCGGCTTGGCCGTCACCGGCAAAGGGGACACCGGTTTGCGCGTGACGGCGACCTCCTCGACCGTCACGCCCTTGGCCAGGTTTTGCTCGACCAACCCTTTGAGGTTGACCGAATCGAGAAATTCGACCATTTTGGCATTGAGTTGCGCCCATAGATCATGGGTCATGCAAGGCCCCCCGTCTTCGCCGTTGCAATTTTCCTTGCCGCCGCACTGCGTCGCGTCGAGTGGCTCGTCGACGGCGATGATGATGTCGGCAATGCTGATTTCTTCCGGTTTGCGCGACAGCGTATAGCCGCCGCCGGGGCCACGCACCGAGTCGACGAGTTCATGGCGGCGTAGCTTGCCAAAAAGTTGCTCCAGATACGACAGCGAAATATGCTGACGCTGGCTGATGCCCGCTAGAGTCACGGGGCCCAGATGTTGGCGCATCGCCACGTCGATCATGGCGGTCACGGCAAAACGTCCTTTGGTGGTCAGTCGCATGGCGGCTCTCCTCAGCGATGAAAGTGGCGGCCAGTGACAACGTCTTGGGCCTTCGCCTTGAACAGGCGCGCAACAGACACTGACACAGTGCCGGAATCAAAACACCCGACAAAACCGATCGGCAAAGTTTACAAAAACCCGATCGTTTTCGTCAACAAATCAGATTTTTCTGCCGATTGAAAGTTCCGTTTCGGCGGAAAAAATTTTTGTCTTGCCCGCAGGGTTACTCACCCAATTGATTTATGCTTTGTAAAGAATCAATTCAAGCAATCAATCGACTCGATGCGGCTGACCCTCAGGCAATTGGAAGTTCTGGTGGAGATCGCGCACAGCCGCAGCGCCACGGCAGCCGGCGATGCGCTGGCCATGTCGCAATCTGCAGTGAGCGCAGCGCTGGCTGAGCTGGAATCGCAGTTGGGCGAGCGCGTGTTCGACCGCGTGGGCAAACGCCTGGTACTCAACGACTCGGGCAGACTGCTGCTGCCGCGGGCGATGGCCATTCTCGATCAAACCCGTGGCATCGAAGCGCTGTTCAGCGCCGGTGCCGCCGCTTTGCGCATCGGCGCCAGCAGCACGGTCGGCAACGCCATACTGCCCCCGATCATGGCGGCGTTCTGCCGCGAGTTTCCGGCGGCGCAATTCTGTCTGCGCGTGGGCAACACCCAGGCCATCGCCGACGCCGTCGCGCAGTTCGAAGTCGACCTCGGCTTGGTCGAAGGCGCCTGCCATCACGAAGATCTGGTGACCACGCCGTGGCTGCAGGACGATCTGGTCGTGGTCTGTGCCGCCAACGACCCGCTGGGGGCGGGCGAAGTCAGCCTCGATGCGCTGCGCACCGCGCGCTGGCTGTTGCGCGAGCCCGGTTCCGGTACACGCGAAACCGTGGAAAATTTGTTGTTGGAACATCTGCATCGTCTGGAGCATGCAATGGTGCTGGGCAGCTCCGAGTCGATCCGCGCCGCAGCCATCGCCGGGCTCGGGCTGGCCTGCATGCCCCGCCGCCTGGTACGCCAGGACCTGCAACGCGGGCATCTGGTCACCGTGCGCAGCCCGTTACCGCCCATGCACCGTACGCTGTTCATCGTGTATCACCAGAAAAAAACCTTCTCTCAGGCGCTAGGCCGGTTTTTACAGTTTTGCCAAAACTGGCAGGACTCCCCCCAGCCTGTCTGACCCCGTTCGCCCATGTCCAATCCCGCTGTCCAACCTTCCACCCCGCGTTTGACGTCTTTGTCCCATGGCGGCGGCTGCGGCTGCAAGATTGCCCCCAATGTGCTGGCGGACATCCTGCGGCAGCACGCCCCCGTGCTGCCTCGGCCTGCAGAACTGCTGGTGGGCACAGAGTCGGCCGACGACGCCGCCGTCTACCTGCTCAACCCGCAGCAGGCTTTGATCGCCACCACCGACTTTTTCATGCCCATCGTCGATGATCCGTTCGACTTCGGGCGTATCGCTGCGACCAACGCGATTTCCGATGTCTACGCCATGGGCGGCACGCCGATCATGGCGCTGGCGCTGGTGGGCATGCCGGTCAACGTCCTACCCATTGACACCATTGCGGCGATTTTGCGCGGCGGCGAGACCGTGTGCGCGCAAGCCGGCATACCGGTCGCCGGCGGCCATAGCATCGATTCGGTCGAACCGATTTACGGGCTGATGGTCATGGGGCTGGCACACCCGAGCCAGATCCGGCGCAACGACAGCGCCAAGGCCGGCGACGTCATCATTCTGGGCAAGCCGCTGGGGGTGGGCATCCAATCGGCCGCGCTGAAAAAAGACGCGCTGGGCGAGCAGGGCTATGCCCGCATGATCGCGACCACGACTCAGCTCAACACCCCGGGTCGCCGGCTGGCGCTGCTGCCTGAGGTGCACGCCATGACCGATGTCACCGGCTTTGGCCTGCTCGGCCATTTGCTCGAGGTCTGCCGCGGTGCGCAGCTGCGCGCCAACGTGGAGTTCTCCCGCGTGCCGCTGATGGCCGGCGTGGTCGATTTGGCGCGCGCCGGCATGACCACCGGCGCCTCGGCAAGAAACTGGGCGAGCTACGGCGCCGATGTCGTACTCGCCCCGCAGCTCGACCCTCTCGCCCGCACGTTGCTCACCGACCCGCAAACCTCGGGCGGCTTGCTGGTCACTTGCGCGGCCAACGCGCAGGATGCCGTGCTCGAGATTTTCCACTCCGAAGGCTTTGGCCAGGCTGCGGTCATCGGCAGCCTCGCCCCGGGCCACGCGGGTATCGACGTGTTCGCTTGAAGGGCGTGAGCGCAGCCGCCTGCTGCATTCCCGTCGCCGCAGACACGGCTGTTTGACCTGCCGATCACGGGCAAACCCGCAGCGCCTGTCTTCACCCAGGGTTTGTTACATCTTTATACTTCGCCCGCGGCTGGTTGCGTATTGTCACTTCTAGTCACCGTCGACGACCATCTGCGTCATCGGCAAGAGCAAATCGTTCACAAAACAATCGGGAGATGTCTTGAACGCCCTACTCGCCCTGTCCCGCGGGATCGACTGGCTCAACGAACGCGTCGGCCGACTCACCCTGTGGCTCATCCTGGCTTCGGCCGTCATCAGCGCCATCAACGCCGTGGTGCGCAAGGCGTTCGACTACAGCTCCAACGCTTTTTTGGAAATCCAGTGGTATTTGTTCGCCGCTGTGTTTTTGCTCGGTGCCGGCTATACCTTTTTGCACAACGAACATGTCCGCATCGACGTCCTGTCGAGCAAATTGTCGGCGCGCGGGCGCAACTGGATCGACATCATCGGCATTGTGTTTTTTTTGTTTCCCTTCGTTTACGTCACCGTGCGCCTGTCCCTGCCGGTGGTGATCAACGCCATCCAATCGGGTGAGGTGTCGAGCAATGCCGGCGGGCTGATCCGCTGGCCGGTGTACATCCTCCTGCCCATCGGGTTCGCGCTACTCGGGTTGCAGGGCGTGTCCGAGCTGATCAAACGCATCGCCTTCCTGCGCGGCCTGATCGACGATCCGTTGACCAAAAAGAACGAAAAGACCGCCGAGGAAGAACTCGCCGAATTCGTCCTGGCGCAAAAGCAGAAGGAGGCCCGCCAATGACCGCCTTCATCGCCGCGAATATCGCGCCGATCATGTTCGGCGTGCTGGTGCTGTTTCTGCTCGTGGGCTTTCCCGTGGCGTTCAGCCTGGCCGCCTGCGGCCTGCTGTTCGGCTTCATCGGCGTGGAACTCGGGCTGATGCCGCAGGCGCTGCTCGAAGCCATTCCGCTGCGCATCTTCGGCATCATGCAGAACGACACCCTGTTGGCCATCCCTTTTTTCACGCTGATGGGGCTGCTGCTGGAGCGCAGCGGCATGGCCGAGGATCTGCTGGAAACCATCGGCCAGTTGTTCGGCCCGATCCGCGGCGGGTTGGCGATCGCAGTGATTCTGGTGGGGGCGCTGCTCGCCGCGACCACCGGGGTGGTCGCGGCCTCGGTGATTTCGATGGGGCTGATCTCGCTGCCCATCATGCTGCGCTACGGCTACGACCGCCGGTTGGCCTCGGGAGTCATCGCCGCGTCGGGTACCCTGGCGCAGATCATCCCGCCGTCGCTGGTGCTCATCGTCATGGCCGACCAGCTCGGCCGCAGTGTGGGCGATATGTATAAAGGCGCGTTCATCCCGGGTTTCGTCCTCACCGGGCTGTACCTGGCCTATGTGATCGGCGTGACGCTGGTGCGGCCGCAATGGGCACCCGCGTTGCCGCCGCAGGCGCGCACCATTCGTGAGCCCAATGGCGACAGCGGGCTGCGCTCACTGGGCGTGTTGTCTGCCATCGTGCTGGTCGCCGGCGTGCTGCTGGCGCGCAATTATGACGCGCTGCTGAGCTGGCGCGCCGGGCACGCGGTGCAGGCGGCTCTGGATGAAACCATCGTCGTTGCGCTGACGTTCGGCGTGATTTTGTCGCTGCTCCTGTCGCTGCTCAACAGCGCGTTCAAGCTACACCTGCTGTCGCGTCTGGCCGAGCGGGTGACCTTTGCGCTGGTACCGCCGCTGACGCTCATCTTCCTCGTGCTCGGCACCATTTTTCTCGGGGTGGCCACGCCGACCGAAGGCGGCGCGATGGGAGCAGTCGGCGCGCTGATCATGGCGCTGAGCCGCAGGCGGCTCAATCTCAAGTTGCTCAAACAGGCACTCAACACCACGGCAAAACTATCGACCTTCGTGCTGTTCATCCTCATCGGCTCGACGGTGTTCAATTTGGTATTCCAGGGTCTGGACGGGCGGGTGTGGGTCGAGCATCTGCTGACCAGCCTGCCCGGCGGCCAGCTCGGGTTCCTGATCGTGGTGAACATCCTGGTGTTCGTCCTCGCCTTCTTCCTCGACTTTTTCGAGCTGGCGTTCATCATCATCCCGCTGCTTGGGCCGGTGGCGGACAAACTGGGCATCGACCTGATCTGGTTCGGCGTGCTGCTGGCGGTGAATATGCAGACCTCGTTCATGCACCCGCCGTTCGGTTTCGCGCTGTTCTACCTGCGCAGCGTCGCGGCCAAGGAAGACTACACCGACAAAGAGACGGGTCGGCGTATCGCCCGGGTGACGACCGGGCAGATCTACTGGGGCGCCGTGCCGTTCGTGCTCATCCAGATTCTGATGGTCGTGCTGGTCATCACTTTCCCCGGCCTGGTCACCAGTGGGCTGGGACAGCACAAAACCATTGATCTGGACAAAGTGCAAATCACCGCGCCGGCAGACGACAGTAGCTACGAACCGATCACCCCGCCGAGCTTTGGCGAATCAGCGCCAGCACCTGCGAAGCAGGCCAGCGAGCCCGGCGCCGCCGCAGACGATGACCCGGCGGCAGCGCTGATGCGCTCGCTGCAAAGCGACGGCGGCAAGCCGGTGGGCGAACCGGGCCGAACGCATTCTCCCTGAGTTCGCCGCCCGCGGGTGGGCCGGAATCAGAATTCGTCGGCGATGAGTTGCTTGAGGTCGTGCACCCAGGCCGATGGCGGGTTGCTGTCCGAGGCCAGCAGCCGGATGCGGCCATCCCGGCCAAAAATGTAGACACCGGCGCTATGGTCGACGACGTAATTGCCCTGCGCATCGGGTTTGCCGTAGCTGAACGCCACACGGTAGCGCCGGGTGAGCGCGTCGATCTGTGCCATGGTTCCCGTCAGACCGACGGCGTTTGGGCTGAACGCCTGGGTGTAGGCCTTGAGAATGGGCAGCGAATCGCGCTTCGGATCGACGCTGACAAACAAAATGCGCACGTCCTTGGCCTGTGCACCGAGCTGTTGCACCACATCGGCCATGAGCTGCATGGTGGTTGGACAGACGTCCGGGCAATGCGTGTAGCCGAAATACAGCAGCACGATCTGGCCTTTGTAGTTTTGCGCCGTGACGGGCTGGCCGAGATCGTTGGTAAGGTGAAATTTCAACCGTGGCATCACTCCGGTGATGTTGTCGAGCTGCCAGGTCTGTGCCGAACGGCCGCACGCGGCCAGTGGCAGGGCTAGCGCGGCAAGCAACAGAGTGCGCCGCGGCAGCCGGCGGCGAAGAAAAGGAAACGTCATGGCAGGTATTGCATCCTTCTGGCAAGACAAAACAAGCTTGACATTGTGCCGCGGCTTGGCGAGATACGGTTTGTCACATCATCGCGCCGAAGTTGTGCAACCCCGCGCGCCGAACCCGCTCCAATGTCTTCATCTGCACTCTGGAGAGTGCCATGTCCAATCGTGCCATCCTCAAAGCTCTATTGGCCGGCGGGCTCACCACCCTGGCCACTGCAGCGTTCACGGTTCACGCCGCCAATGGCGTACACATCCCGCTGACCGCGGTCGACGTCCTGCATCTGGCTGCTGCCGATCACCAGGCAGTGTCTTTGGGCGCGCTGCGCCCGGGGCAGCGGGTCGTCGTGGTCAATGACACCCCCTTGGCTTTACAAGTGCAAGGCCACGCCACGCAACCGACTGGCTGAACAGCCCATTCGTCGGCGCTGCCCCGGCCTTGTCTGTGGAAAACACCGACTGCGACCGCCTGCGCAAGACTGTAAATTTCATGGCTTCGCCATCGCCGTCGTCGCGCCATGAAATTGTTTCGCGTCTTCGCCCTGTTCGCTACCCGGCTGTCGGGCGTGTTTTTTTCCGCTTTGTGCGTCGCCACCACGACCATGCTCGGCCTTCCTGCCGCCGTGGCCGCGCCAGCGTCCAACCAGGCGGCAGCGGCAGAACCCTTGCTCATGGGGTTTCAGTTCGGGCTGGCCGCGGAAAACCAGCAGTCGTTGCACGTCATCGGCCAGACGCTGAGCGAATTGGTCGGCAGCAGTCTGAACCGCAAGGTGATCTGGACTGCGGATTTCACGCTGCGCGCAGCGCAGTCGACGTTGGGTGGCAAGCCGTACGCTTTTGCCTTCGTCAAACCGCCGAACCTCACGGCGTCGTTGCTGGCCAAAGGCTGGCAATTGGTCGTCAGCGGCAAAGACACGTTGCATTTCGGCACCGACCTGATCGCGCAGCCATGCCCGCAGCAGCGCGGCAAAATCCTCGTCGGCGGCAGCACGATGAGCATTCTGGGATTGCCGCCGACGATGCCACAACGCTGCATCGATCCGGCCGAAGTCTGGACTTCGGCGTCAGCCGTACTGCTCGCCCCGCAGGCGGGCAGCCTGGTCGATCAGGTGGCGCAGAAACTCTGGCGCGAGCACTCCCCACGTCTGCCGGCCATCGTCCACGTCAAAACGCAAAACGCAGTCACTGGGCTGATGCGCGACATGCATGTGGCGGCCATCGGCGTGGTCACACCGGTGGTGTCCAAGCAATGGCTCGCCGAAGGCGGCGTGCTGTTGCAACACCAGCCGATGCCGATGTGGGCAGTGCTCGCCGCGCCCGATGTGCCGGCTGAGACCGTGAGCAAAGTCCGCGCCGCCTTACTCGGGCCGGAATCGGCGCAGGCAAACAAGGCGCTCGGGCTGGCCGGCTGGGAGGTCGGCAGCCCGCGGGCGTATGCCGACTTCCTCAAATGGCTCAACGGCTGAGTACTGCCACAGACGGTCACGACGGGTCACGACGCGGCCACCCGGTCGAAGGTGATCTGGCCGTCTTTCACGCCCAGCCAGATGACGTCCTTCGGCCCGAAACGCCCTTCGAGAATCAGCTTGGCCAGCGGATTTTCGATGCGGCTTTGGATCGCGCGCTTGAGCGGCCGCGCACCGAACACCGGATCGAATCCAGCCCGAGCGATTTCGGCCAGCGCCGCGTCGCTCACGTCCAGCCGCATGTCGAGCTGTGCCAAGCGACCCTCCAGCCCGCGCAACTGGATGCGCGCGATGTCGGCAATCTGCTTTTCACCCAGCGCGTGGAACACCACGACCTCGTCGATGCGGTTGAGGAACTCGGGGCGGAAATGCGCCTTGACCTCCTCCCACACCGCGTCGCGGATGGCCTGTTGCGGCTGCCCGGCCATGGCCATGATCTGCTGCGAGCCGAGGTTGGAGGTCATGACGATCACCGTGTTCTTGAAGTCCACGGTGCGCCCCTGCCCGTCGGTCAGGCGGCCATCGTCGAGCACCTGCAACAGCACGTTGAACACGTCCGGGTGCGCCTTCTCGACCTCGTCGAACAGGATCACGCTGTAGGGCTTGCGCCGCACGGCTTCGGTGAGGTAGCCGCCTTCGTCATAGCCCACATAGCCCGGCGGCGCGCCGATCAGGCGGGCGACCGAATGCTTTTCCATGAACTCGCTCATGTCGATGCGGATGAGGTGCTCGTCCGAATCGAACAGAAACTCCGCCAGCGCCTTGGTCAACTCGGTCTTGCCCACGCCGGTGGGGCCGAGGAATAGGAAGGAGCCATAAGGCCGGCGCGGGTCGGACAGCCCGGCGCGCGAACGGCGGATGGCGTCGGACACGGCGCGGATGGCCTCGTCCTGCCCCACGACGCGACGGTGCAGGCGCTCTTCCATGTGCACCAGCTTGTCGCGCTCGCCCTGCATCAGCTTGGACACCGGAATGCCGGTGGCCCGCGACACCACCTCGGCAATTTCCTCCGCGCCGACCTGGGTGCGCAGCAGCCGCCGTGCCGGCTGGCCGGCGGCCCCGCCTTCGGTTTCCTTGGCCTGCGCCTCGCGCAGCCGCCGCTCCAGCTCGGGCAGGCGGCCGTATTGCAGCTCGGCGACCTTGTTGAAATCGCCTTTGCGCTTGAGCTCTTCGATATCGAAGCGGATTTTGTCGATTTCCTCTTTGATCGCGGTCGATCCCTGGACTGCGGCTTTTTCCGCCTTCCAGATTTCCTCCAGATCGGCGTACTCGCGGTCGAGCTTGGCGAGTTCCTCGTCGATCAGCGCCAGGCGCTTGCGCGAGGCTTCGTCTTTTTCCTTTTCCACCGCCGCCTTTTCGATCTTGAGCTGGATGCGCCGGCGGTCGATGCGGTCCATCGCCTCCGGCTTGGAGTCGATTTCGATTTTGATCTTGGCCGCTGCTTCGTCGATCAAGTCGATCGCCTTGTCTGGCAGGAAGCGGTCGGTGATGTAGCGGTGGCTGAGCTCAGCCGCAGCAACGATCGCCGGGTCGGTGATCTCCACGCCGTGATGCACCTCGTACTTTTCCTGCAGACCGCGCAGGATGGCAATCGTGTCCTCGACGCTGGGCTCGTCGACCATCACTTTCTGGAAGCGCCGCTCCAGCGCCGCATCCTTTTCGATGTACTTGCGGTATTCGTCCAGCGTGGTCGCACCGATGCAATGCAGCTCGCCGCGCGCCAGCGCCGGCTTGAGCATATTGCCCGCATCCATCGCACCCTCGGCCTTGCCGGCGCCGACCATGGTGTGGATCTCGTCGATGAACACGATGGTCTTGCCTTCATCCTGCGCGAGTTCCTTGAGCACGTTTTTCAGCCGCTCCTCGAACTCGCCACGGAACTTCGCCCCGGCCAGCAGTAACGCGATATCGAGCACCAGCAGCCGCTTGCCGCGCAGGCTGTCGGGCACCTCGTCGTTGACGATGCGCTGCGCCAGCCCTTCGACGATCGCGGTCTTGCCCACGCCGGGCTCGCCGATCAGCACCGGGTTGTTTTTGGTGCGGCGCTGCAGCACCTGGATGGTGCGGCGGATTTCGTCATCGCGGCCGATCACCGGGTCGAGCTTGCCCTGGCGCGCGCGTTCGGTGAGGTCCAGGGTGTATTTTTTCAGCGCCTCGCGCGCACCCTCGGCCTCGGCGCTGTCGACCTTCTGCCCGCCGCGCACGGCGTCGATCGCGGCTTCCAGCGATTTGCGCGTCAGCCCATGCTCGCGCGCGATGCGCCCGGCCTCGCCTTTGTCGTCGGCCACGGCCAGCAGAAACAACTCGCTGGCGATGAATTGGTCGCCGCGTTTGCTGGCCTCTTTTTCTGTGATATTGAGCAAGCCGTTGAGCTCACGGCTGACCTGCACGTTGCCGTCCGTGCCTTCCACCTCCGGCAGCCGGTCGATCGCCTGTGCCGTGGCATGCGCCAGCCCGGGCACGTTGACCCCGGCTCGCGCCAGCAAAGCTTTGGGTCCGTCCTGTTCGAGCAAAGCGTGCAGCAGGTGTACCGGCTCGATATACGCATTGGAATGCGTATTGGCGAGCGATTGCGCTTCGGCCAGCGCCTCCTGGAACTGGGTGGTGAGTTTTTCGATCCGCATGGAATCCTCCGGTTTGAACTGCCCAATAGATACGGCATTCACCGAGGATTTTCAAGCGCGCCCCGGCCTCGCGGCTTGATCTGACGTGTTGGCTTACGCCACCGCGGGCAGTTGCCACGCGCCGCCTGCGAGCCTGGCAGGAGCAGCGCGGCTCAGCGCTTGAGGCGAGCGAAAGCCTCGGCCATTGCCGTGGTCGCTGCGGTAGCCGGGCGCCCGGCCTGAGCCCGCTCACCGCCGGGACGTGGCCCGGTTCCTTGTCTGCCGTCACCCGGCGTTCCCGCCGCGCCGCCGCGCCCGAGCCGCGCTGCGCCGGCCGGGCGCATCGACAGCGCGATGCGCTTGCGCGCCACGTCCACCTCCAGCACCCGCACCTTGACGATGTCTCCGGTCTTGACCACCTCGCGCGCGTCGCGCACGAAGCGCTCGGCCATCTCCGACACATGCACCAGCCCGTCCTGGTGCACGCCGAGATCGACGAAGGCGCCGAACGCGGTGACGTTGGTCACCGTGCCTTCGAGCTGCATGCCCGGCTGCAGCTGGGCGATGTCGTGCACGCCGTCGAGCAGCCGGGCGGTGCGGAATTCGGGACGCGGGTCGCGGCTGGGTTTTTCCAGCTCGGCGAGCACGTCGCGCACGGTATAGGCGCCAAAACCCGCGTTCTCGAACCGTTTTGGCTCCAGCCGCAGCAGCAATTCGCGGTTGCCCAGCACCGCCTCGATCGGCTGCCCCGCGGCGGCCAGCACCTGCTGCACCAGCGGGTAACTCTCCGGGTGCACGCCGGTGCGGTCCAGCGGATTGTCACCGCCGTGGATGCGCAAAAAGCCCGCGGCCTGCTCGAAGGTCTTGTCGCCCAGGCCGCGCACGCTTTTGAGCGCCTCGCGGTTGGCGAAGGCCCCCGACTGGTTGCGCTGCAGCACGATCTGCTCGGCGATGCGGGAGTTGAGCCCAGCCACCCGCGCCAGCAGCGGCACCGATGCGGTGTTCACATCCACGCCGACGGCGTTGACGCAGTCTTCGACGATGGCGTCGAGCTTGCGCGCCAGCGCGGTCTGGTTGACGTCGTGCTGGTACTGGCCGACGCCGATGCTCTTGGGGTCGATTTTCACCAGCTCGGCCAGCGGGTCTTGCACCCGGCGGGCGATGGACACCGCGCCGCGCAAGCTCACGTCCAATTCGGGCAGTTCGCGGCTGGCGAGTTCGCTGGCCGAATACACCGAAGCGCCGGCCTCGCTGACCACCACTTTCGCCAGCCCGGATTTGCCCACCCGCCGCAGCAGCTCGGCGGCGAGCTGGTCGGTCTCGCGGCCGGCGGTGCCGTTGCCGATGGCGACGAGCTGCACCCCAAAGCGCTGCACCAGTGCGGCCAGCACCGCCAGCGCGCCCTCGACGTCGCGCCGCGGCTCGAAGGGATAGACCGTGGCGGTGTCGAGCAGCTTGCCGGTGGCGTCGACCACCGCGACCTTGACCCCGGTGCGGATGCCCGGATCCAGCCCCATCACCACCTTCGGGCCGGCGGGCGCGGCGAGCAGCAGGTCGCGCAGGTTGGCGCCGAACACGTCGATCGCCACGCTCTCGGCCTGCTCGCGCAGCCGCGACAGCAGCTCGCGCTCCAGGGTCAGCGACAGCTTGACCTTCCACGTCCACTGCACCACGCGGCGCAGCCAGTCGTCGGCGGCGCGGCCCTGGTGCTGCCAATGCAGCAGAGTGGCCAGCCGGCCTTCGGCCAGCTGCGACAGCGTCGGCGCCTCGCTGCCGGGAGCGGCCGGCGGCAGGTCGATGCGCACGTCGAGCATCTCCTGCGCACGGCCGCGCAGCACCGCGAGCACGCGGTGCGACGGCGCCTTGGCCAGCGGCTCGGCGTAGTCGAAGTAATCGCGGAATTTCGCGCCCTCCTGCTCCTTGCCCGCGCGCACGCTGGACACCAGATGCCCGCGCTCCCACAGCCAGTCGCGCATCGCCGCCAACACCGTCGGGTCTTCGGCCCAGCGCTCGCTCAAGATGTCGCGCGCGCCGTCCAGGCAGGCCTGCGGCGTGGACGTGTCGGCCGCGTCGGCGCTAGCCTGCGGTTTGACGAAGCCGGCGGCGGCATCCAGCGGCTCGGTGTCCGGCTGGCTCCAGAGCACATCGGCCAGCGGTTCCAGCCCGGCCTCGCGCGCCTTCTGCGCCCGCGTCACCCGCCGCGGTTTGTACGGCAGGTAGAGGTCTTCGAGCGCCTGTTTCTGCTCGGCGGCGTCGATCGCCGCCCGCAGCTCGGGAGTGAGCTTGCCCTGCTCGGCGATCGACTGCAAGATGGCCGCGCGCCGGTCTTCGAGCTCACGCAGGTAGATCAAGCGTTCTTCGAGTTCGCGCAGATGCGCGTCGCTCAAGCCCCCAGTGGCCTCCTTGCGGTAGCGGGCGATGAACGGCACGGTGGCGCCGCCGTCGAGCAGGTCGATCGCCGCCTGGATTTGCTGCGGCGGCAATTGCAGCACGGCGCTGAGAGTGCGCAGCACGCGCTGCGCCGCCGCGCCGGAGTTGTGGTTGGGGGAGCGTCCGCGCGTTGCGGACTGTTGCGGCGCGGCAGTCTGCTTGGCGGGCGGTTGCAGCGCGTCTGAGGGCTGTTTCATCGATGCAAAAAAACCGGCAGTCTAACCAGACGACGCAGCACCCCGGTCGTTTGTCTGTCTGCCGCCTTTTGCGCGCTGTCGCGCTGTCGGTCTGGCAGCGCGCGCCCGACGTGCAGGTCAAAGCAGGTTCAGCGGCAACTTGAGGTAGCTCACGCCGTTGCTCTCTGGCGGCGGCATCTGCCCGGCGCGAACGTTGATTTGCACCGACGGCAGAATGAGTGCGGGCATGGACAGCGTGGCATCGCGTTTTTTGCGGAAGGCGACGAATTCTTCCTCCGTGGTGCGGGCATTGAGCTGCACATTGCCGTCACGCTCGGCCTGCACCGTGGTCACCCATTGCGGTTCGCGTCCGCCAGGCATGTAGTCGTGGCACAAATAGAGCTTGGTCTGCGGCGGCAGGCTGTACAACTTGTGCACCGATTGGTAGAGGATGTGCGCATCGCCGCCTGGGAAGTCGCAGCGCGCGGTGCCGTAATCGGGCATGAACAGCGTATCGCCGACGAAGGCGCTGTCGCCGACCACGTAAGTGACGCACGCCGGAGTGTGCCCTGGCGTGTGCATCACCCGCGCCTGCAGCTCACCGATCCGGAACGTCTCTCCATCTTTGAACAGGTGGTCGAATGGCGTGCCGTCGGTGGGCATGGTCGAATCGTTGAACACCTTGCTGAACACCTTTTGCACGTCCCGGATGTGCTCGCCGATGGCGATCTGGCCACCGAAAAGGCTTTTGAGGTATGGCGCGGCAGACAAATGGTCGGCATGCGCATGGCTTTCGAGCAGCCAGTCGACCGTCAGGCCCTGTTCGCGAATGAAATCGGCGATCTGGTCGGCGAATACGGTTTTGGTGCGGCCGGACGCATAGTCGAAATCGAGCACGCTGTCGAGAATGGCGCAATGCTTGCTCATCGGGTCGATGATGCAGTGCGACGCGGTATAGGTCGGGGCGTGAAACCAGGTCTGGACGGTGGGGGACGGCGTACTCATGCGGGTATCTCCTTAGTGCGATGTGTTGCCACGACACTTTAGAAAAGCATATATTGTTTTTCCATTAGGAATTACCTGATTGAGCCAAGTCAATGTTCAGCGCGCCCCAATTTGAAATCCCCAGTGTCGAGGCGATGCGCCGTAATTCCGAGCAGGCCAGCGCTTTGCTCAAAACCCTGGGTAATCCGGACCGGTTGTTGATCCTGTGCCAAATCAACCGCGGTGAAATCTGCGTCAGCGACTTGGAAGCGGCTTGCGGCATCGGCCAGCCCACGCTGTCGCAGCAACTCACCGTGTTGCGCGCGCAGGGTCTGGTGAAAACTCGGCGCGACGGCAAACGGGTGTATTACAGCCTGGCAAGCCCGGCGGCCAGTGCCGTGTTGATGACGCTTTATCGGCTCTATTGCGACAACGGCAACGATCCGCCGTGCAGATGAGCAGGACGTTCCGTTGCGGTGCTTGCATGTCGCCACGACGGAATCAGACAGCCTGACCAGACAACTGGCTGGCATGACAAAAACGGAGACCACATGCAACTTGTCACGAAGGAGAGACAGATGTTCAGTATCGACTGGGCGCATTTCACGCCCGGCTCCGCCGCGCTCGGCGGGGCGATGATCGGCGCCTCGGCAGGCGCCATGGCGTTGATCGGCGGCAAAATCGCCGGAATCAGCGGAATCTTCGGCGGCGCATTGAGCGAGGCCATGCAGGGCAAGCGTCCTTTGCCCTGGCGGCTATGGTTTCTCGGCGGACTGGTGTGCGCCTCTTTCCTCTGGGTGCTGTTCCGGCCCGTACCAGGGGCGCATTACGGCGAGTCCTGGCCGCTGATCGCTGCCGGTGGGTTGATCGTCGGCTTTGGCACCCGCCTGGGCTCGGGTTGCGCCAGCGGCCACGGCGTGTGCGGTCTGGCCCGTTTTTCACCGCGGTCGATGGCAGCGGTCACCACCTTTATCGGCATGGGAATGGTCACGACCTTCGTCATGCGGCATCTGCTCGGAGGGGCCTGAACCATGAAAACCCTCGCCTTTCTCTGCGGCGTGATCTTCGGCCTGGGCTTGCTCATTTCGGGCATGACCGATCCGGCCAAGGTGATTGCGTTCCTCGACATCGCCGGCGCCTGGGATCCGAGCCTGATCCTGGTGATGATCACCGCGGTGTTGGTCGCCCTCGTACCCATGCAGATCGCGCAGCGCCGCGACCGGACGGTGATAGGCGAAAAAATCGCCTTCCCGATCACCCGCGGCATCACCGGCAAACTGATCTTGGGTAGCGCGATTTTTGGCGTTGGCTGGGGCATGACCGGGCTCTGTCCAGGGCCATCGCTCGCCTCGCTCGCCGGACTGACCTGGCAGGAGTGGCTGTTTTTCTGCAGCATGGTTGCCGGCATGGTCGGTTTCGAGGTCTGGCAACGGGCCAGCAGCACGCGTGCACAACGTCAAGGCAACCCGGCCGTACCCACCGCCACACCGCGCAAAATCTGAGTCATGGGCCGCGCCGGCCTCAGCGCCGCAGCATGGCATGCGCGCGGTTGCTTTTGACCTGAAACAGAATGTATGAATGGGCAGCCGGTTAGAATTTTGACATTTTGATCGTCTGCCCCGTCCCATGACTTTTGTCGTCACCGAAAACTGCATACGCTGCAAATACACCGATTGCGTGGACGTCTGCCCAGTGGATTGTTTCCGTGAGGGCCCGAATTTTCTCGTCATCGATCCTGACGAATGCATCGATTGCGCGGTCTGCGTACCCGAGTGTCCCGCCAACGCGATTTATGCGGAAGAAGACGTTCCAAGCGACCAGCAAGGCTTCATCAAGCTCAACGCCGAACTTGCTCGGCAGTGGCCCAGCATCACCAAACGCAAACCTGCCCCAGACGACGCGGACGAATGGAAAGACAAACCGGACAAGTTGCAATACCTGCAGCGCTGAGCCGGTGTTGCACTCCCTCCGTCTCCAACCCTCCGGCATTTTTTGTGCAGATCCTCAGGCAAGCTGATCGCTTTGCCTGACCGCTTCGCCTCGCTCTTTCCGCCCCGCATTCCGCATGGACATATCCAACACCGACTCGCATCAGCATGACAGTCGCATTGCCGCCGACATCATCGAAACGGACGCCGTCATCATTGGCGCCGGCCCCGTCGGTCTCTTTCAGGTGTTTGAACTCGGTCTGCTCGAAGTCAAAGCGCACATCATCGACTCGCTGCCCCACCCCGGTGGGCAATGCGTCGAGCTCTACCCGGACAAGCCGATCTACGACATCCCAGCCGTGCCAGTGTGCACCGGCCAGGAACTGACCGACAACCTGCTCAAACAAATCGAACCTTTCGGCGCGACTTTTCACCTCGGCCAGGAGGTATCGACCGTCGAGCGGCAACCCGACGGGTGCTTCTTGGTCGAAACCACCAAATCGACTCGGCTGCTGACCAAAACCGTGTTCATCGCCGCGGGGGTGGGTTCATTCCAGCCCCGGACACTGAAGGTCGATGGGCTGGAAAAGTTCGAAGGCAGTCAGTTGTTCTACCGTGTGCGCAACCCGGCGCAGTTTGCCGACAAAAATCTGGTCATCGTCGGTGGCGGCGATTCCGCGCTCGACTGGGTGCTGCACTTCGCCCAAGCCACCGAACACAAACCCGAGAGCGTCACCCTCATCCATCGCCGCGACGGCTTTCGTGCTGCACCCGCCTCGGTGGCGCAAATGCCTGCCCTATGCGAACGGCATGAGATGCAGTTTCTCATCGGCCAGGTCACGGGGTACGAAGAAAACGCGCAGGGCCGACTGCACATGATCAAAGTCACCGGCAACGACGGCATCACCCGCCGCCTGCCGCTCGACGTTCTGCTCGTGTTCTTCGGTCTGTCGCCCAAGCTCGGCCCGATCGCTGAATGGGGGTTGGAGATCGACCGCAAACAAATCGTCGTCGATACCGAAAAATTTCAGACCAGTGTCCCGGGCATTTTTGCCGTCGGCGACATCAATACCTATCCCGGCAAGAAGAAGCTGATTCTGTCGGGTTTCCACGAAGCGGCACTCGCCGCGTTCGGCGCCGCTCCGCTCATCTTCCCCGAGAAAAAAATCCACCTGCAGTACACCACCACCAGCCCCAAGCTGCACAAAGTTCTGGGCGTCGAGACTCCTGAATTCGACTGACCCGGACACTTGCAGAGCCGACGGTTGGGTCTTGACATTTCTAGCGATTGATCTATACTTTTATTTTTGTTGTTCCCCGATAGCTCAGTCGGTAGAGCGCCGGACTGTTAATCCGTAGGTCCCTGGTTCGAGCCCAGGTCGGGGAGCCAAAGAAACAACGCTCAATCACAGCGCTCAATGAAGGCCTTGCAGATAAATATTCTGCAAGGCTTTTTTGTCTTTGTGGAACTGCAGCCGGCAGCAAGCAGCAAGCAGCCGCCGACTTGCGCTGACGACAGCGCGTCGTTGCTAACCTTCACTGTTGCACGACAGCAAGCGCCATGAACCCGAGGCACATGAGCGGACCTTGCTATACGGACGTACTACTTAGTAGCGACCCTACGATCCGAACGCATCTGTCATGCGTTTGCCGTGCCTTTGCTACGGCGTTAGCCAGCGGTCACCACTGGCACCCTGGGCTTGAGCGTGCCGGCCAGACGAGCGTTTCAGCCGCGCAACCGACTCACCCCCATCCCCGAGCCGACTGTTGACCGTCATTCGTATATTCGTTAGATTTATTCTTATCGCGCGGTGATGACCAATGACAGAAAAGTCAGAGCTTGCGTCATCACATCGCACTGCATGACGACAGGGCGGTGTGGGTTACGCCGCGACATCAGTTGCAGCCCAGGCTACGGACAGCTCAGCCGACAAAGCCCTGGCTCTGGCCTGTTAGTTTTGAATTCAACGCCGCGAAGAAGACGATAGATGTTTTTTCAGGCAATTTCACACCAGCCACTCCAGCGTGTCGTTTTTTCGGTTGCGGTGGGCAGGGCAAGACCGTCTCGATCCACGTGGTCGCCGCTGACGAGCCTTGGTTCATCGAACAGGCGGCACCCGCCGCTGTGTGCATCACCCACATGATCGACACCTACTTGCATGCCGATCATGTGTCCGGTGGTCGCCACTTGGCCGAGCTGCGCACTCCCGACCACACCCTGGACAGCATGTGTCTGCTGGTCACCGACGGCGGCGCGTCGAAGTTCCCTGGTTCGCGCTCACCGACGACGGCTTGGTCGGCGGCGCAGTGCGTCGGCCTGACCTTGTAGGGCGAGAACGGGACTTGGCGAGCATGCTTTTCGACAGCCTGCACGGCAAGCTTTTCAGCCTGGCCGATATTCTCGAAATCGATCGCGGGCACCAGGCCGGCAGCACCTGCGGGGCGGGGCTGTCGGCCAAGCCCTCGTCGACCCTGCGCTTGGGAAAACGCTGGAACCCGATGCTGTGCATGCAGCGCACGGATTTCGTAGACGCACTGACCGCGCAGACCCCACAGCGCCCGGCTGAACACATCCTCGAGTCAAACGCGGCAGCATAGCTTCTGCGATACGCGCGCCCCGCAGTCCCCATGACCGTCCCGACATCGCAGCACGAGCATTACGTGCAGGGCATACGCATCAACCTAGGCCAGTTCATCTGGCAGGCGATGCAGGTGATGTTGGTCGGCCTGGTCATCGGCATGGAGCGCAACGTTCTGCCGGTGGTCGCCGATGCCGACTTCGGCGTCCCGAAAACGTCGTTTCTGTACTTGATGTCGTTCGTCATCTCCTTTGGCATGGTCAAAGGCGTGCTGAACTTCATCGCCGGCAGGCTTTCCGAGCACATCGGGCGCAAAACGGTCCTGGTGTTGGGCTGGCTGGCGGCCCTTCCCATTCCGATTCTGATTTACTTTGCACCCAACTGGTGGTGGATCGTCGCGGCCAACCTGTTCCTCGGCGTCAACCAAGGTTTCGCCTGGAGCATGACTGTCACCAGCAAGGTGGACATCACCCGGCCCGAGCAGCGCGGGCTAGCCACTGGCATCAATGAGTTCGCCGGTTATGCGGCGGTCGGATTGGCCGGCATCGTCACTGGCTATCTCAGCCATTTGTTCGGCCCCCGTGTCGCCCTGCTCGGTTTTGCCTCGGTTGCGATCGCCTGGGGACTGCTCACGGCCATCGTATTCGTGCATGAAACACTGCCCTGGGCACGTGCGGAGAGCCATCGCTATGCGACCAACCAACCAGCTGAGCCACGGTCGCGGTTTGCCCGCGGTCTACCCGACCATCCAACCACCACGCAGGTTTTTCTGTTCGTGTCTTTTCGCCATTCCACCTTTTCCGCCTTTTGTCAGGCCGGTGTGGCCAATAAGGTTGCCGACACGCTGCTCTGGGTCTTGTTCCCTTTGTATCTGCATCAGCAGGGCCTGAGTCTGATGCAGATCGGCTGGGTGACCGGCATTTATGGCCTGGTATGGGGTGCATCGCAGTTATGGACGGGGCCATTGTCGGACCGCATCGGGCGCAAAAAACCGATCGTTGCCGGGCTGTGGCTGCTCGGTGCCGGCATCGCCGGCGTGGTGTTGACTCACGGCATGAGCAACTGGTTGTTTGCCGCAAGTGGCATGGGTGTGGGCATGGCGCTGCTTTATCCGAACCTCATCGCCGCGGTGGCCGATATTTCGCACCCGAACTGGCGCAGTTCATCCCTGGGAACGTACCGCTACTGGCGGGACACCGGCTACGCGCTCGGCGCACTGGCACTGGGTTTGATTGCGCAGGCCAAAGGGGATATGGCCCCTGCGTTCTGGTTCACCACCGTGCTGCTTGTGCTTTCAGGCGGCTGGGTGTTGCTGCGCGCCGAGGAAACCCTCCCCAGACTACCGCCCCGCCGCGTGTCCCACCACAGCACGCGCGTCGATGGGAGGCCATCCTGCATGGTGAAAAAACCATCCAAACCGCAGCAATGAACAGACATCATCGGCGTGGCGTCGTTGGCCGTAGCCGGGTTGCACGTGAAAGAACAGAACGCCATTGCCGGCCATGCCTTCGAGCGCTGTGCAGCGTTGCGGTCGCAAGCAGACAGCGGTTTGCAGGCCATGATCAACTCACCGACGCGGTCTGTTTTCCCAGGTACGTCGCCTGCACGTCGGCTGACTGCAGCAATTCGGCGGCGCTGCCTTGCAACCGGATGCGCCCAGTCTCCAGGACGTAGCCGCGGTCGGCGAGTTTGAGCGCCATCCGGGCGTTTTGCTCGACCAAAAGAATCGTCATGCCTTGCTCGCGGATTTGATGCAAAGCGCGAAAAATGTCGCGGACGATGATGGGTGCCAGCCCCAGACTCGGTTCGTCCAGCAGCAACAAAGTGGGTTGCGCCAACAACGCCCGGCCAATGGCCAGCATCTGCTGCTCGCCGCCTGACAAAGTGCCTGCAAGCTGCGCTTTGCGCTCGTCGAGCCGCGGAAACATACCGAGCACACGAGGCAACGCCTGGCGCACCTGCGCGGGCGCGCGGGTATATCCCCCCAGCTCCAGATTTTCGAGCACCGTCAATGTGGGAAAGACCCGCCGGCCTTCGGGAACCTGGGCTATGCCGAGGCGAACGATGCGGTCGGCTCCGAGATGCACCAAGCTGCGGCCACGGAACTTGACGTCGCCAGCGTGCGCGCGCAGCAGCCCGCTGATGGTCCGCATGAGGGTGGTTTTTCCCGCACCGTTCGCCCCCAGCAGCGTGACGATTTCGCCCTCATCGACTTGCAGGCTCACGCCTTTGAGCGCCTGGATCGGGCCGTAGCGCACGTCGAGCCGATCGATTTGCAGCAGACTCATCGATGACCCCTTTGCGCTGTCGTCTGCGCGGTGTGCGCCGAGTATGCAGCCCATGCGTTCATGCGGCGCTCCCAATGGCTGGAGGCAAAAAATCCTCGTCGTCCTTGCCGAGGTAGGCCTCGATGACGTCAGGGTGGCTACGAATGTGTTCGGGGCTGCCTTCGGCAATTTTGCGCCCGAAGTTGATGCAGACGATGTGGTCGGTCACGTTCATCACCACGTTCATGTCGTGTTCCACCAGCAGCACGCTGATGCCTTCGTCGCGTACGGCGAGAATCGTTTCGTTCAGCGCTGCCGATTCGTGATCGTTCAAGCCCGCAGCGGGCTCGTCCAGGATGAGCAGCTTCGGCCGCGCCACGAGCGCGCGTGCCAGTTCCACCCGGCGCTGCACCCCGTAAGGCAGCGAAGCGACGTCCGTGTCAGCCAATTGGTCGAGCTGCAGCCTTGCCAGCAAGTCCATCGCCGTCTGCCGCAGGCGTTCTTCTTCCCGACGTTGCGCCGGGGTACGCAGCAGCCCCTGCCACCAGGTCTGCCGCGTCTGCAGATGCAGTCCGGCGAGCACATTGACCAGCACACTCTGCCCGTTGAACAGCCGGATGGTTTGAAAGGTACGAAAAATCCCCGCGCGGGCGATCCGGTGCGGTGCCCAGCCGGTGATGTCGGTGCCGTCAAACGTGATACGCCCCGCATTGGGCTTGTACACGCCGGTGATCAGGTTGAATGCCGTGGTCTTGCCCGCGCCGTTCGGCCCGATCAGTCCGACGATCTGGTTCGCCCCAACGGCAAAGCTCAGATTGGCCACCGCTTGCAGACCGCCGAAGCGAATCCCGACGTCGTCGAGTTCGAGCAGCGCCGCGCTCATGCCTTCGCTCCAGCGCTGCGACGGCGTGGCCAGATGCCTTGCGGCCGTAGCACCATGACCACGACCATCGCGATGCCGAAAACGAAGTAGCGATATTCGGCAAACTGTCGGAACGCCTGTGGCACGACGAACATCAGCGCCGTGCCCAGCAGCACTCCCGGGATCGACCCCTGGCCGCCAACGAGGACGATGGCAAACAGGGTGACCGATTCGGTAAACACAAACGCCCCGGGGCTGACGGCCGCCATCAACGCCGCAAACAGCGTGCCGGCAAAGCCGGCCAGTGCGGCGCTGAGCGCAAACGCGAGCACTTTGTAAGCGCGGATGTCGATGCCCATGGTCGTTGCCGCGAGTTGATCGTGCTTGATGTAGTAGAGGGTGCGGCCGAGGTGCGATCGATCGAGGTTGTGGATCAACACCAAGGTCGCGGCAAACGCTACCCAGTCGAGCCAGAACTGCGCCGAGGCACTGGCCAGCTGCCAGCCGAAAATGCTCGGCACGCCGATGCCGAAAATGCCGTCCGGCCCGCCGGTCATCCGCGCCAGATTGTTGTTCAGCGCGAGCACGAAAATGGCGTTCAAGCCGATGGTCACCACGAGGAGGTAATCACCGCGCAGTTTGACGATGGGCGCGGACAATACCGCCCCGGCCAGCGCCGCCAGCAGCACCGCCACCGGCCAGGTGGCCAGGATCGGCCAGTTGAACTGGGTGTTGAGAATCGCCGTGGCGTAAGCGCCGACGCCGAAATACACCGCATGCCCCATGTCGAACATGCCGGCCCGGCCGAGCACGATGTCCTGGCTGAGCGCGACGATGGCGTAGACGGCAAACAGCGACGCAATGAACATCCACGTCTGATCGAGCGCCAGGGGAACCGCCAAACCCGCCAACCACAACACCGCGCCGATCCACGGGCGGTTGATCCCATCGAGGACAGCCTTCATACCTTCTCCGCAACCCGCTCGCCCAGCAGCCCGGTGGGCCTGACGAGCAAAATGCCGATCAGCAGCGCGAAAGTGATGGCCTCCTGCCACGAACTCGAAATGAACCCGGCAGCGAAGGCATTGAACAAGCCCAGCAACACGCCGCCGAGCATCGCGCCGGGAATATTGCCGATGCCACCAATGATCGCCGCGATGAACGCGCTCAATCCGTAATTCCACCCCATGGTGAAGTACACCTGGCGGTAATACAGCCCGATGAACAAGCCGCCGATCGCGCCGATCGCCGGGCCGATGAGGAACACGCTGATGATCACCCGGTTGACGTTGATTCCCATCAGCCGCGCCGCATCCTGGTCGCTGGCCGTGGCGCGCATCGCCGTGCCATAGCGGGTGTGGTGGACGAACCAGTACAGCACCGCCATGAGCACCGCCGAGCCGGCGATGATCAGCACCTGCACCAGATCGATGCGCGCGCCCAGCGCCGTCCAATGCATCGACGGCAGCAAATTGCTCGGAAACACACGCAACTGCGGGCCCCAGATCAGCATGATGCCGTTTTCGATGAACAGCGAGGCGCCGAGCGCCGACACCACGGCCGAGAGACGGTCTGCGCGGCGCAGGGGACGGTAGGCGGTCAGTTCGAGCACCACACCCGCCGCAGCCACCACCACCGCGGCCACGAGGAACGCTGCGCCGAGCCACAACAGCTGCGCATGCCCGCTGCCAGCCCCGGAGCCCAGCACCACCAGGCCGACATACGCCCCGAAGATGCACAAGTCGCCGTGGGCGAAATTGATCAGTCGCAGCACGCCGTACACCATGGTGTAGCCCAGGGCAATCAGCGCGTAGATGCCGCCCACAGTCAACCCGTTGACGAATTGTTGAACGATCGTACCGAGCATCGGTGATCTCCTGGAAGCGCTGCGCGACCACAGGGGTTGGCCCGAAAAGCCGACCTCTGCGGCAGCGCCGTCACCCGATGATCAGATCATTTGCCGGCTGCGCTCGGCGGATAGATGATTTTGTAAGCGCCGCCGGGCATGACCTCGAACGCCACATAAGGGCTGCCGGTGCGCTCGCCCACTGCGTTCCAGGAAAATGTCCCGGTCAAACCCTCGAAGTCCTTGAGTTCGTGCAGGGCGGGAATCAGTTTGGCCGGATCGACACTTTTGATTTTTTCCGCGGTGTAGAGAATCGCCCGCAGGCCGTCGGCGTTGGTCAGAGTGAAAATGCTCGGCGGCTGATGCCCATAGGCGGCTTTGAACTGAGCGAGGAATTCCTTGGCCGCAGGATAGGGCAGATCTTCGGGCGCGGGCACATTGATGATGATCGCTCCCGCCGCAGCGTTTCCGGCGATTTTGGCAAAAGCCACATTCTGATTGGCGTCGCCGCCGATGAATTTGGCCTTCATGCCCAGTTGCGCCATTTGCGCCTTGATCAAGCCGCCGTCGGTGTAATACCCCGAGAAGTAAATGGCCTGCGGGTTCATCGCGGCGAGTTTGGTCAACACCGGGGTGTAGTTTTGCGAACCGGCATTGATATAGGCCTTGTCGAGCACGTCGATGCCTTCTTTTTTGGCATCGGCGACCACCGCGTCGGCCAGGCCGGTGGCAAAGCTGGAGTGGTCGGTAATGACCGCAATTTTGTTCAGTCCCGCGGCCTTGAAGTACCCGGCAGTGAAAATCGCCTCGGCGCTGTTGGGCGGAGCGTTGCGGAAAAACGTTTTGTATCCGCGCGCGGTCAGCTCATCGCTGGTGCCGTCGGAGGTCTGGATGACGTTGGCGCGGGCGTAAATCGGCTGCGCCGCCAAGGCTGCGCCGCTCGTGTAGCTTCCGATCACGGCGAGCACTCCGTCGTTGACCAGTTGCCGCGCGCAAATCGCCGCGGGCGCCGCTTCGCCCTGGTCGTCGCACACCTTGACTTCGAGCGGATGGCCGAGCAAGCCTCCCTTGGCGTTTTGCTGCTTCACCAGCAGTTTGACCGCATCGGCGATGCCCTGCCCTTCATTGGCGTATTGCCCGGTAATCGGCGCCTGCACGCCGATTTTGATCGGCGTGGCAGCTTGCGCGGCACTACCGACAGCCATCACACCAGCCGTCAGTAAAACTGAGAGAAGCGATTGACGCAAAGGGCGCATGAGAGTCTCCGTCGTTCAGGCTCGGTTCGTTTGTCAGCGGCAGCCTGGCGGCCGTCGTCGTTTGCGACGACCTGCGCGTGGGCCTGTTGACACGCAGTCGGGTCGCAAACGTGAAACGTAGCGTAGCGGTTTGACCCGCCAGGCGTATGCGGGTTTTACCTAACATACCCGACTGGTAAAACCTTTTCTATCTGCGGTATAACCTTGACACATTGGCAGCTCTTCATTTTTCGTAAACGGGTAAAACTCATGGCGGTGACGACAATCGGTGTCAAGGTCGACGAACGCATCCGGGAACGCATCCGACAAGCGGCTGAGGCGCAGAGCCGCTCACCGCACGCCCTGGTCAAAGACATGATTCTCCAAGGGCTCGAACGCGTCGAATCTGGCGCAGCGCAGCCCGCAGCGGAAGAAGCCGCCTGGGGTGAACTGCCGCAGGCTGGGGTCGTCGTGCCCTTTCTCGATCTGGCGCAGGATGTGCAGCCGCAGACCGTGCTGCGCGCTGCAATCACCGCGGCATACCGCCGCCCCGAGCCAGACTGTGTGCCCGCGCTCATCGCTCAGGCCGAGCTGCCGGCCGCGCAGGCGCAGGCGGCAGAGCAAATGGCGCGGCAGCTAGCCGAGCGGCTGCGCGCCAAGCCGTCGCGCGGCCTGGTGGAGACGCTGCTGCAGGAGTACGCCCTATCGAGTCAGGAGGGTATTGCGCTGATGTGCCTGGCCGAAGCGCTGCTGCGCATTCCCGACACCGCGACGCGCGACGCGCTCATCCGCGACAAGCTGCGCTCGGCCGACTGGCAAAGCCATTTGGGCGGTGGCCGCTCGCTGTTCGTCAACGCCGCGACGTGGGGACTGCTGCTCACCGGGCGGTTGGTCGCAACGAGCAGCGAGACGTCGTTGTCGAACTTGCTCACGCGGATGCTCGCGCGCGGCGGCGAGCCTCTGGTGCGTGGCGGGGTGAATCTGGCGATGCGGCTGATGGGCGAGCAATTCGTCCTTGGCCAAACCATCGGCGAGGCGCTGGCCAACAGCCGCAAATCCGAAGCCAAGGGATTCCGTCATTCCTACGACATGTTGGGCGAGGCAGCGCTGACCGCGGCGGATGCCGAGCGCTACCTTCACGACTACGAACAAGCCATCCACGCCATCGGCAAGTCGGCACAGCGCCGCGGCATCTACCAGGGCCCTGGCATTTCCATCAAGCTCTCGGCGCTGCATCCGCGCTACAGCCGGGCACAGCGGCAACGGGTGATGCACGAGCTGCTGCCGCGCTTGGTCCACCTCACCCGGCTGGCGCGTCAGTACGACATCGGCCTGAACATCGACGCCGAAGAGGCCGACCGGCTGGAATTGTCTCTGGATCTGCTCGAAAGCCTGTGCTTCGAACCGACGCTGGCGGGATGGAACGGTATCGGCTTTGTCGTGCAGGCCTATCAGAAGCGCGCACCGTTCGTGCTCGATTACCTGATCGACCTGGCGCAGCGTTCGCGCCGTCGGCTGATGGTGCGGCTGGTCAAAGGCGCATACTGGGACACGGAGATCAAGCGCGCCCAGCTCGACGGTCTGGAAGGCTTTCCGGTGTATACGCGCAAGGTGCACACCGATGTGTCGTACCTGGCTTGCGCGCGCAAGCTGCTGGCCGCGCCGCAAGCCGTGTTCCCGCAGTTCGCCACGCACAACGCGCATACCGTCGCCGCGATTCTGGCGATGGCCGGCGAAAATTTTTATCTCGGCCAATACGAGTTCCAATGCCTGCACGGCATGGGCGAGCCGCTGTACGAGGAAGTGGTCGCCGCCGGCGGGCTGAACCGGCCTTGCCGGATCTACGCTCCAGTGGGCACGCACGAAACCCTGTTGGCCTACCTGGTGCGGCGTCTGCTGGAAAACGGCGCCAACACCTCGTTCGTCCACCAGGTCAACGATCCGCAGCTATCGCTTGACGCCATCGTCGCCGACCCTGTGCAGATTGCACGCGGCATCCAGCCACTGGGCGCGCCGCACCCCAAAATCGCCCTGCCGCGGGCGTTGTACGGCGAGTCGCGCGACAACTCCGCCGGGCTGGACTTGAGCAACGAGCAGCGGCTGGCCTCGCTGGCTGCCGCCGGCCTTGCCAGCCTGGAGGGTACTTTGCATGCGCGGCCGATTCTGGCCGACGGCGAGGTGTCTGACGGCCCTTCGCGCCTGGTGCACAACCCGGCGGATCGCCGTGACGTGGTCGGCCAAGTGACCGAGGCCACGCCGGAGGTGGCTCAGCGTGCAGTCGCCCTGGCAGTCAAGGCCGCCTCGGTGTGGCAGGCCACCCCGCCCGACGAGCGCGCCGCGGTGCTGCGGCGTGCCGCTGACGCCATCGAGGCGCGGCTGCCGCACCTGGTTGCGCTGATCGTGCGCGAAGCCGGGCGCACCATCCCCGCAGCCATCGGCGAGGTGCGCGAGGCGATCGACGCGCTACGCTACGACGCCGCGCAGATCGACTCGCGCTTGCACAACGGCGAACACCGCCCGCTTGGTCCCGTTGTGGCGATCAGTCCGTGGAATTTCCCGCTGGCGATTTTCTTCGGCCAGATCGCCGCGGCGCTGGCCGCCGGCAACGTCGTACTGGCCAAACCGGCCGAGCAGACGCCGCTCATCGCCCAGGCCGCGGCGGGTTTGCTCATCGACGCCGGACTGCCAGCCGGCGCGCTGCAGCTCCTTCCCGGAGACGGGCGCATCGGCGCCGCTCTCGTCGCCGACCCGGGTGTGCGCGGCGTGGTGTTTACCGGATCGACCGAAGTGGCGCGGCTGATTCAAGCGCAACTGGCGCAACGGCTGGACCCGCAGGGACTGCCCATTCCGTTCATCGCCGAAACCGGTGGGCAAAACGCCATGGTCGTCGACTCGTCGGCGCTGCCCGAACAGGCCGTGAGCGACATTCTGTCCTCCGCGTTCGATTCGGCCGGGCAGCGCTGCTCGGCGCTGCGCATCCTGCTGGTGCAGGAGGACGCCGCAGACCGCCTGCTGACCATGCTGCGCGGCGCGATGGACGAATTGCGCATCGGCCGCCCCGACCGGCTCGACACCGACGTCGGCCCGCTCATCAGCCGTGAAGCACGCGATACCGTGGCAGCGCACATCGACGCCATGCGCAGCAAAGGGTATGCGGTGTTCGCGCCGCCGCTGCCTGCCGACACCCTTCACGGCCATTTCCTCGCGCCGACGGTGATCGAAATTCCTGCGGTGGACGTGCTCGGCCGCGAAGTTTTTGGTCCGGTGCTGCACGTCGTGCGCTACCGCAGCGATGCGCTGGACGCCGCGATCGACGCGGTCAACGCGCTGGGCTACGGGCTGACCTTCGGCATTCACAGCCGCATCGACGAAACCATCGCCCGCGCCCAGGAGCGCATCCGCGCGGGCAATATCTACGTCAACCGCAACATGATCGGAGCCGTCATCGGCGTGCAACCGTTTGGCGGACATGGTTTATCGGGAACCGGCCCGAAAGCCGGAGGCCCGCTGTATCTACGCCGCTTGCTCAAACCGACTTGCGCGCCCTTCCTCCCCTGCACCGCGGCAGGCGAGGCGTTTACTGCAGCGATGCAGGCGCTTGAGGCCGCAGGCATCGACCCGCAGCCGATGCAGCGCTACGCCGAGTGCGCCCCGGCCACGCAAGCGCAGGAACTGGCCGGCCCGGTTGGCGAATCCAACCGTTACCAGCTTCGCCCCAAAGGCGCCCTGCTCTGCCGTGCAGACGACGCTGCCGGCCTGGTGCGGCAAATCGGCGCCGCACTGGCCAGTGGCAACACTGCGCTACTCAGCGGCAAGTCGGCGCGAGAAATTCTGCAGGCCATTCCTGCCGACCTGCGTCGCTGGGTGCGCGAGGTCGGCGCGGACGATCAACCCGCAGCGGCGCTCTACGACGGCGACCCGGCCGGGCTGCAGTCGCTGCTGCTCGACGTGTCCCGATATACGCATGCCGTGGTCGTCGTCCACGCGCTGCCGATCGATCACCGCGAAACTGCCGATTACCCACTGGAACTGCTGCTCGATGAACAGTCGGTCAGCGTGAACACCGCGGCCGCCGGCGGCAACGCCAGCCTGATGACGATCGGCTAAGACCGCAAGGCGTGTTTGTGTCGAACATGCCATGCCCACGCAATAAAAAAGCCCACAGCATCGCGTGTAGGCTTTTTCGCTTTTTTCAATTTTGGTCGGGGCGAGAAGATTCGAACTTCCGACCCCCTGCACCCCATGCAGGTGCGCTACCAGGCTGCGCTACGCCCCGCCGACCAAAACAATAATCTTACATCATTTCAGGCGATGGTCAAAGTATTGCGAATGCTCAACAGCTCCTCACGAAGCTCGGCGAGGGAATGAATTTCAGTGGGCGGGCTATCCGGCATCGCGTTTGGCGATGAGCTCGAACCCAATTTGTCGGGCATCGCGCGGTCTTCTGCCGAACCGGCACCCAGGCGGGCACGGGCGCCGCTGATGGTGAAACCCTGGTCATAAAGCAGTTCGCGGATACGACGGATCAGCAGCACCTCGTGATGCTGGTAATACCGCCTGTTGCCTCGGCGCTTCATCGGTCGAAGCTGGGAGAATTCCTGCTCCCAATAGCGCAATACGTGCGATTTGACACCACATAGTTCGCTGACTTCGCCAATGGTGAAATAGCGTTTGGCCGGCAGTGGAGGCAAAGCGGTAGTGGCATTCATGGGTTCAGCGCGCTGCGCAGGCCCGTCGGTCGGAGAGTGGGCGGTGTGCGGGGGCATCGTGGAAGCGTCGTCTGGGACATCAAAAGTCAAACTCGCCAATGGCCCGCCGGTCGCGGCAAGGGCGATCTATTTTCTTCTCTGTCCAGTCCGTGTCATGCCAGCCAATGCCTGATCAACGAGGCAGATCAGGATGCAGCAGTTCGTTCCGCCCCATCGAGCTGTTGCAATTGCTGCTTGAATTTGTGGCTGGCATGAAAAATCACCACGCGCCGCGCCGCGATCGGAATGATTTCGCCGGTTCGCGGGTTACGACCTGGCCGTTGCGCCTTGTCGCGCAATTGGAAATGGCCGAATCCTGAAAGCTTGACGTCTTCACCCCTTGCCAGGGCATCACGGATACGGTCGAAAAACGCATCGACCATGTCTTTGGATTCGCGTTTGTTCAAGCCGATGCGCTCGTACAGTTGCTCAGCCAGTTCGGCCTTGGTCAAGGTCGGCGTTTGCACCGATTCGATCTGGATACGTGTCATGTCTCTCCCCTCGGTCGTGCCTGTGGCGTGTCGTTGCGCGTGGGCTCAGCCTCTGAGTTGTGCACCTGTGGCTTCACTCACGGCGGCGATCAGCGCCTGGCAGGCGGCATCGACCCGCTCGTCGGTGAGTGTTTGTGTGTCCTGCAATGTCAGACGCAAAGCCATGCTACGTACCTTCGTTTCCTCTGGTGGAACGAACACATCAAACAACTGCACATTTCGAATGATGCCGCAAATCGGCACATCGCGGATCGCGGTTTGCACGGCTTGTTGCATTTGCGCATAGCTCACCGCCAGCGGCAGCTGGAACGCCAGGTCACGCAACACTGCCGGTACGCGGTTGACCGGCGTGAACATAGGGATGAATTGACGCTGCAGCAGGCTGGCGTCGAGTTCGAAAATCACGGGCGCAGACTGCAATTCGTAGCGTTGCACCCACTGCGGATGCAATTCGCCGACAATGCCCAAAAACTGGCCGTCGAGCCGCACCTCGGCACTGCGCCCGGGGTGCAAAGCCGGGTGGGTACAAACACTCCACTGCAGGACTCCACTTGCAGCGCATAACGCCTGCACATCGCCTTTGATGTCGTAAAAATCGACTTTGCGCTCTTCTACGCCCCACTGTAGAGGCTGCACGGCGCCGTAAGCCAAACCGGCCAGACGCGTCGGCTGGCGAATCCCGGCCAATTGCATCGGCCCGGCGGCGGCGCTGCGATCACGTAGAAAAACCCGCCCCAGTTCGAACACACGCAAACGCTTGGCACGGTGTTTGAGGTTGTCGCGCAGGACGTTGACCAGCGAACCGATGAGCGTCGAGCGCATCACCGACATCTGCGCCACGATGGGGTTGAGCAGTCGGATTGGTTGCTCCTGCCCGCAGAAGTCACGTTCCCATGCCGGATCGACAAAGGAAAAATTGATCGTTTCCTGGTAACCCAGCGCTGCGGCCTGCAAGCGCAGAGCGTGCAGGCTGCGTTGTGCCTCCGGGGCTGGCAACGGCGCCATGCGCGCCAGTGGGGGCCGGGCCGGAATCTGCGCGTAGCCGTGGATGCGCGCGACCTCTTCGATCAAATCCTCCTCGATTTCGAGATCGAAACGCTCGCTCGGCGGGGTGACGATCCAGCTTGGCTCGCCCCCGCTGGCATCGAACCGGGCCTGCAGCCCGAGACGCCGGAAAATCTCCCCCATTCGCTCGGCACCGATGTGCACACCAATGACTTTTTCGCATCGCGCCACGCGCATGCGCACAGGGCGACGCTCGGGCAGATGAATGACTTGGTCGTCCACCGGCCCTGCCTGCCCGCCACAGATCTGCAGGATGAGCGCGGTCAGCACGTCCAAATGCTCGACGGTGGTGGCGTAGTCGACTCCGCGCTCGAAGCGCGCGGCGGCATCGGTAGAAAAGTTCAGACGGCGCGCGCGCCCGCGGATCGCATCGGGCCACCAAAATGCCGCCTCGACGTAAATATCGGTGGTGTCCAAGGTGACGGCAGTGGCCTGTCCGCCCATGATGCCAGCGAGTGATTCCACCCCCTGCTCTGCGGCAATCACTCCCATGTCCGGGGCGAGCGTCACAGTCTGGCCGTTGAGCAGTTCGAGTTGCTCGCCCGCCCGCGCCCAGCGCACGGTCAGGCCGCCGCGGATTTTGCCCAGATCAAAAACATGGCTCGGGCGCCCGAGTTCGAGCATGACGTAGTTGGAAATATCGACCAGCGCCGAAATGCTACGCTGGCCACTGCGTTCCAGCCGGGCTTTCATCCACTGCGGCGTCGGCGCAGCGGCGTTCACCCCGCGGATCACTCGTCCGGAAAACCGCCCGCACAGATCTGGTGCATCGATCCGCACGGGCAGACGATCCTGCAACGTGGGCACGACGGCGGCGACATGCGGTTTGTGCAGCGGCGCGCCGGTTGCCGCCGACAACTCGCGGGCGACGCCGAACACGCTCATACAGTGCCCGAGATTGGGTGTGAGCTTGATGGTAAAAATCGCCTCGTCCAGCGCCAGGGCGTCGCGCAGGCTGCTGCCGGGCGGCAAATCGTCGGGCAGCGCGAGCAGGCCGGAATGATCCGCCGACAGCCCGAGCTCGCGCGCCGAGCACAACATACCTTGCGAGTCGACGCCGCGCATCGTCGCTGGCCCGATGTGCACAGCGTCCTGCCCAGGCTGCGTTGGCGGCAGCTCGGCACCGACCAGCGCGCACGGCGCGAGCATTCCGGCGACGACATTGGGCGCACCGCACACGATTTGCAGCGGCGCCTGCGCGCCGACGTCGACTTGACACACGCGCAGTTTGTCGGCGTTGGGATGCGGCTGCACGGTCAGCACTTTGCCGACGACGACGCCTGAAAACGCCGGCGCCGCGGGCTGGACCTCCTCGACTTCGAGCCCGGCCATGGTCAGGGCCTCGGCAACGGCATCGGTCGTCAAGTCGGGGTTGCAAAACTGGCGCAGCCAAGATTCAGGAAACTGCATGGTGGACGGAGGAAAGGGGTTGATCCAGATCGGTGGCGGTGTCTGCTGCGGCTTGCTCAGGCGAACTGCTGCAAAAAGCGCAAGTCGTTTTCGTAAAACAGCCGCAAATCGGAAATGCCGTAACGCAGCATGGTGAGACGATCGAGGCCGCTGCCAAAGGCAAAGCCGATATAGCGCTGCGCATCCAGACCGAAATTGCGTACGACGCTGGGGTGCACCTGGCCCGAGCCGGCCAGCTCCAGCCAGCGCCCCTGCAGCGGCCCGCTCTCGAACATCATGTCGATTTCGGCTGACGGTTCGGTGAAAGGAAAATACGATGGCCGAAAACGCACTCGAATGTCGTCGCGTTCGAAAAAGGCTTTGAGAAAACTGGTGAACGTCCCCTTCAAATCGGCCATCGACACGTCGCGGTCGATCCACAGTCCCTCGAATTGATGAAACATCGGCGAATGCGTGGCATCGCTGTCCACACGGTATGTTCTGCCCGGCGCGATGACTTTGATCGGCGGCATGTCACTCGACCCGACATGGCGCTGCACATGCGCGCGCGCATAGCGCACCTGCATCGGCGAGGTATGCGTGCGCAGCAGCAAGGGCTGGCCATGTTCGTCTTGTGCATCGACGTAAAACGTGTCCTGCATGGAGCGCGCCGGGTGGTTTTGCGGCGAATTCAATGCGGTGAAATTCGTCCAGTCGTCCTCGATTTCCGGCCCATCGGCCACGTCGAATCCCATCGAGCGGAAAATCTGTTCCATGCGCAGCCAACTGCGGGTGAGCGGATGCAGCCCGCCGCGGTTCCCCTCGCGTCCGGGCAAAGTCACGTCGATCGCCTGCGCCTGTAGCTGGGCCTGCAGCGCTGCCTGCTCCAGAGCGTCGCGGCGCTGCTGCAACGCCTGCTCGATGGCTTGTTTGGCCAGGTTGATGTCTGCTCCACGCGAGCGCTTCTGCTCGGCACTCAGCGCAGCCAGTGCCTTCATCTCCGCTGTGAGAATCCCGGTTTTTCCCAGGTAGCGCGCCTTGGCATTTTCCAGCGATGCGGAATCGGCGGCCCGCGCAAATTCTTCCCGCGCTTGCTCAACCAGCGATTGCAATGGATTCATGATCGGAAAGTCGACTCAATAGGATTTTGCCGCATCGCAATGTCGGCCAATAAAACACAAAGGCCTGTTCTCACAGGCCTTTGGACTGCAGACGCTGCCGCGCGGCAGCGGCAGACGACTCATCAGGCCATCACTGCTTTGACCTGATCGACAATTTTGGCAAAAGCCGCAGCATCGTGCACCGCCATGTCGGCGAGCACTTTGCGGTCGATCTCGATACGCGCTTTTTTCATGCCGTTCATGAATACGCTGTAAGTCATGCCGGATTGGCGGACTGCGGCGTTGATCCGGGTGATCCACAACGAGCGGAATTCACGCTTTTTGGCACGGCGGTCACGGTAGGCATATTGCCCGGCCTTCATCACCGCCTCTTTGGCGATGCGATAGACGTTTTTACGGCGACCACGGAAGCCTTTGGCGAGGTCGAGAACTTTTTTGTGACGAGCGCGCGCTGTCACACCACGTTTGACGCGAGGCATTGAGTAACTCCTGATCCAATTGAACGAGTCGGACTGAGGTGGTCAGCCACCTCAGGCAAAAGGCATCATGGCGGCGATCTGCTTCAGATCGCTGGCATGCACCGCGGTGGCGCCACGCAAGTGACGTTTGTTCTTGGTGGTCTTTTTGGTCAGGATGTGGCGTTTGAACGCCTGTCCGCGTTTGACAGTGCCGCCGGGTCGCACGCGAAATCGCTTGGCGGCACTCTTTTTGGTCTTCATTTTGGGCATGATGGCTCCATTTGTTTGACATATCCGCAGGCGGTTCGACGACCAGTCGAACGCTTCTCAGCCCACGCACACGAGTTTTGCGGCGTCCACCCGCACGGGTGTCATCCGGCAAGTTCCGCAGCCTCCGCCGCGGCACCGGCTGCAACAGCAGCCGGAATTTTTCGCGCGCCACCAAAGCCAGCGCACCGGCAGCGCGCGCATCACGTCATTTTTTCTTCTTCGGCGCGATGACCATGATCATCTGCCGCCCCTCCAGTTTGGGCATCTGCTCGACCTGCCCGACATCCTCCACATCCGCCTTGACCCGTTCGAGCACACGCATGCCGATGTCCTGGTGGGTGATTTCGCGCCCACGAAAACGCAACGTCACCTTGCCTTTGTCCCCCTCTTCGAGAAAGCGGCGCAGATTGCGCAGTTTGATCTGGTAATCACCATCGTCCGTCGCCGGACGGAATTTGATCTCCTTGATCTGGATCTGCTTTTGTTTGAGCCGCGCTTCGTGATTCTTTTTTTGCTCTTCGTACTTGAACTTGCCGTAATCCATCAGACGGCAAACCGGAGGGGACGCGGTCGGCGCGATTTCGACCAAATCGACGTCGTACTGCTCGGCCAGGCGCAGCGCTTCGGCCAGGGGGACGACGCCGATTGCCCCGCCATCCGGGCCAATCAATCGGAGTTCTGGAACGGTGATTTCGCGATTGAGGCGGTGGGCGCGTTTTTCCGGTGTGTTACGGCTCTGAAACGTAGCGATGGCTCAAACCTTTCAATGGTGACAAAACATGTGCTTCCCGGCAGAGGCATTGCTCTACTCTGGCTTGCGCGACCGCACTTCCTGGGACAGTTTTTGCGTCAGCGCCTGCAGGGACAGCACCCCGAGGTTGACATTGCCGCGTGCCCGCACTGCAACCGTTCCGGCGTCTCGCTCTTGGTCGCCGACGACGAGCAGGTAAGGCACTTTGTTCAATGCATTTTCTCGTATTTTATAGTTGATCTTTTCGTTGCGCAAATCCAACTCGACTCTAAAGCCTTGTTTTGCCAGCATTTGCGCAACAGAACGGGCGTAGTCGGCCTGAGCATCGGTGATATTCATCACCACGGCCTGCACCGGCGCGAGCCATAGCGGCATGGCGCCGGCGTAGTGCTCGATCAAGATGCCGATGAAGCGCTCCATCGAACCGACGATGGCACGGTGCAACATCACCGGGCGCACGCGCTGGGAGTGCTCGTCGACGTACACGGCATCCAGACGCTCGGGCATCATGAAATCGACCTGCATGGTACCGACCTGCCAGGCACGGCCGATCGAATCTTTCATGTGGTATTCGATTTTCGGCCCGTAGAACGCGCCCTCGCCTGGAAGCTCCTGCCAGGCGACGCCGCAGGCGCTGAGCGCCGCGCGCAACGCCGCCTCGGCCTTGTCCCATACCGCGTCGTCGCCGATGCGCTTGTCCGGGCGCAGCGCGATCTTCAACGCGATATCGCTGAAACCAAAATCGGCGTACACCTGCATCGCCTGTCGGTGAAACGCAGTGACTTCGGCTTCGATCTGGTCTTCGGTGCAAAAAATATGGCCGTCGTCCTGGGTGAAACCGCGCACGCGCAGCAGCCCATGCAACGCGCCCGATGGCTCGTTGCGATGGCATGAGCCAAACTCGCCATAGCGAATCGGCAGATCGCGGTAGCTGCGCAAACCGGAGTTGAAAATCTGCACATGCCCGGGGCAGTTCATCGGCTTGACGGCGAATTGCCGCTTTTCCGACTCGGTGAAAAACATGTTCTCGGCGTAATTGTCCCAATGGCCCGAGCGCTTCCACAGACTGACGTCGAGGATCTGCGGCCCGCGCACCTCCTGGTAACCGCTATCGCGGTACACCTGCCGCATGTACTGTTCCACGGCTTGCCACAGCGCCCAGCCTTTGGGATGCCAGAACGCCAGTCCCGGCGCCTCGTCCTGGAAGTGAAACAGGTCGAGCTCCTTGCCGAGCTTGCGGTGGTCGCGCTTTTCCGCCTCGGCCAGCGCGTGCAAGTAGGCATCCTGATCGTCTTTCTTCGCCCAGGCCGTACCGTAAATCCGTTGCAACTGCGCGTTGCGCTGGTCGCCGCGCCAGTAAGCCCCAGCCACCTTCATCAGCTTGAACACCTTCAGGCGACCGGTAGAGGGCACGTGCGGCCCGCGGCACAAGTCGGTAAACCCCCCCTCGGTGTACAGCGACACCTCTTCACCCTCGGGAATGCTGGCAATGATCTCTGCCTTGTAATGCTCGCCGATGGACTTGAAATACTCGACGGCGGCATCTCGCGGCATGACTTTGCGCCGCACCGGCTCATCCTTGCGCGCCAGCTCGACCATGCGCGCCTCGATTTTTTCCAGATCCTCCGGCGTGAACGGCCGCTTGTAGGCAAAGTCGTAATAAAAGCCGTTGTCGATCACCGGCCCGATGGTCACCTGTGCGTCCGGGTAGAGCTCTTTGACGGCATAGGCAAGCAGGTGCGCAGTCGAATGGCGGATGATGTCCAAACCCTCTGCATCCTGGTCCGTCACGATGGCAACTCGCGCATCCTGGCTGATGACATGGCTGGTATCGACCAGTTTGCCGTCGACTTTTCCTGCCAGCGCGGCTTTGAACAGTCCCGGCCCGATGGACTTGGCCACCTCGGCCACGGTCAGCGGCGCGTCATACTGGCGCACCGAGCCATCGGGAAGAGTGATTCGAATCATGGTGAGTGCCTCTTTAGAAAACGGTGCGCCGCCGTCAATCGGATGATCTCTTGCCGGGACATGCCCGCCGGCGGCGACGACATCGCACAGAAAAAAAGGTGCGGCAGGGCCGCACCTTTTCGTCATCGTGCACGTGCGTGCGGACCTGCGGGCATCAAGGCGTCTGCAAGCAAGTTCGGGAAAAAGACATGGTCGGCATGCGCTGACGGCACAAA